>Ga0307516_10000222_pt1 | contig 73571 bp, 98 predicted proteins | sample 19_EM_MG_FD_203310 | JGI IMG/M metagenome (GOLD analysis project Ga0307516, IMG submission 203310) | Populus trichocarpa ectomycorrhiza microbial communities from riparian zone in the Pacific Northwest, United States - 19_EM | ecosystem: Host-associated > Plants > Roots > Unclassified | place... | reverse complement strand
GGGCGTACGTGGTCAGAATGAATGGTGAGGTACAGACGCATCAGGTCAACGAAATCCTTGTTTCCGCCGAAACCGAGCTGGTTGGCCAAGTTGAAACCGTAGTCCTTGTCGGCCTGGATGGGGGCGACCTTTCCGTCCTTGTAGATGTTGCGGTAGATCTTGGAGGCAATGGTGGGGAGCTTCGCGATGAGGTCCATGGAGTCCTCAAAGGTGTAGCTCCAGTAGTCCTTCTTGTTGATACCCTTTGCGTACGCCTGGGCGAACTGGGACTCGTGCTCGAGAGCGGTAACAGCAATCGAGAGCTGGGCCATTGGGTGGAGGGTGTTGGGGCAACGATCGATGAGCTCCTCGACGAACTTGGGGACCCCGGCGCGGGCAGCCCATTCGGCGGAGAGAGCGCGGACCTGCTCCTCAGTTGGGATCTCTCCGGTCAAGAGAAGCCAGAAAAGACCCTCGGGCAGAGGCTCCTCTCCTCCAGGAGCCTTGGGGAGAAGGGCCTGGCATTCAGGAATCTAGAAAGTACAGCCTCCTCAGTCCGCTGTCGCTAATACCGATCGGGGAGCGCGGGTCGTGCTTACGGTCTTGCCTCTGAAGCGAATACCCTCGTCGGAGTCGAGGACGGAACCCTCCCACACAAGGGACTTGACACCACGGGCACCACCGTAGACCTGGTCAAGAGTGACCTCTCCGATGACCTTGGAACCGTGCTCCCTGTGGTAGCGAACGCCGGTTCGTCAGAACAGCCAAACCTCGCCCGAGAGAGCATCGGATTGAATGGCATCGACTTACGTGCGGAGCTTCTTGATCTTCTCAATCTCACCGGGGATCTTCGCAGCGAAGGTTTCCTTGAGGGTCTGCGATCACCGATGGGGCTACGTCAGTATAGTGTTGCAGCCACACCGGAGCGGGCGAATTGAGTGAACGACCGACCTTGGGCTTGACCGCAGAGTAGTAGCGATAACCAGCTCTCTTGACCGCGAAAGAGGTGGAGGGGGTCAGACTCGACCTGAAAGCGGTCGAAGCAAGGGTGGAGACTCTGATAGCGGAGGACATCTTCAATCGACTGTTGATGAAGAGGAGAGTTGCGGACGAGAGAGGTATTGAAGAAGGGAGGGAATGTGAGAGGATGAAGAAGAGGAAGAAGTTGGAAGATGAAGGGCTTCAGAAGAGAAGAGTGACATCCCGAGCCCAGGAAACAGGGTTATGTAAAAAAAAGTTGTTGGGCAGGGGTCTTATTCTTTGGATGGGCCATACCGGCACTGGATGCTCTATCTATCTAGTTGGAAGCGACGACTTGCCACTTGTCTTTCTTTCTTTCACTCTGCACCCGCCAGCAGCAGCTACGGTAACTGCCTCATACCTGGCTCCCACATAACTGTTACCCGCTGCGGGCGTAGCTAGAGTACTTCTCCGGATGCCCGACGATACCTCGAATTCTTCTTCTGCCCATCCACCAAACCGAGGAACCCTGCTGGTAGCTAACATGGAGTGGGCAGCGTAGATATCTAGCCTGTGCGTAGATGTGAACTCCAGGCCCAGACAACCGAAACATGCCCCTTGCGGGTTAAGGAAAGGATGGAAGAAGGTCTCTATGTCCACTACTTATGTAGTCGTATTCAACCCACGTACGATATACTTCTGAACACCGCATTTGTTGACCCACCACAAGTCCAGCCGCTTCTGGGCTTGTCCCTCTTCGCTCAAGGGATCCCAACGGATGCGGGCAAGCCTTAGCGTGACCTGATATCGTCGGTAACTAAGTACACCTTTAGTATGTGCCAATTCTGCAACTGTTCGTACGAGCACCCAACTCGAGATCGCCATCGTGTCATCCTACGAACAACCCATGGCGCGGTTACGTACTGACGCCATCGGTGCATGCACAAGCATATATGTACTTCGTCGCTGCTACATACACACGCGACCGACGAGACAAGAAGCAACCCGAGAGGTCTCCAGAGCTACTTGCAGTTCAGTCCTCTCCCTACTTCGTTACTGGAGTATTCAAGTAACTGCCCATCCAACTACCGGGCGGCGACGACGATGCCCTCCTATCCCTCCTTCCCCAGACCCCCAGTAGATACCCATCGGAATGTACGACCCGTATCTGTGCTCCGGCACACGATTCTCTGTGCGTATATACGCAGCTCTTCAGTGAGTCCCTTCGGTTTTCGTTTCTATCCGCGAATTGCAAAAGAGAGAGGCACACACAGAAGCACAGACATCGGGCGAGCGGTCATGGGCATCATTGCCAAACGAGAAACCCATATTGCCTACCGAGGGCAGGTTGAAAATGAGTTCATCGTAAGAACACGGGTCCCCGTGACTGCAGGCCGAAAAAAAAAAGGCTCTGGGCAGGTATACCCCCCTCTCTGCCGCCGCTGCTCCCCGCTTCCATGGAGGGGAAAAGGAGCCAGTGGACGTGATTCGCGTTGGTTGAAGGGAGAGAGATCAGAGCAAACTCGGAGGTAACTAGAGTGCACGCTACTATAGGCAGGGTAAGTGGTGTAGAGTTCGAGTGCATCGGGCGTCACTCGGACTTAGGACTCATGGAGACCGAGTCCGCCAGTGGGGTGATATTATTCTGCCTCGCCGTATCGCTCAAACTTGAGAACTCCTCTAGAAGATATCTGCTCGACCAGATTGTCCTCTGCTGGAGCTTGGGACCGAAGGAAGTCGTAAAGACGTGTCAATTCCAAGTGGAGTTCAAAGAAGCAGCTACTACTAGTACTGCTCCAACGTAGATACTCCACCACCATGCTCGTAACGAAACAGCAACATAGAACGTAAACATTTCCAAGCGAATCCGGTTCCACCGTCTAAAGTGACAAAAGGCAAAGAAAAGGGAAAATAAAGTTGAGTGAATATAAAACAAAGCACCTTCGCTCCGAAGAAACAGACCCCCAGAATGCGCGCAAAACAAGAAGCGAAAAATCCCGGCGTGTATACTCTGTCCATTAACAAGTGCATTCGAGCTTATCCCCCAAAAGCAGCCTGCGCCTCCCTACAATGCGTTCCCTCTGACCCTTCACTGGCTACGCACACCGCACACGCATCGACTACGTTGGTGAGACACCCTTCGGTCGCACCGATGATAGCCCATCCGATGCACCCGGCAATGAGGCCGACGAGATATCCGTACAGGCTACCACCGTTGACGTGTCTTGCCGCGGCGATCCACGCGCCGATGCCGAGACAGGTCGCGGTGACGGAGCGGGCGGCGGTGAGCAGCATCTTACTGAGACGGTAGGCAACGCGCGGATGGCGCTGCGGGCCGTAGCCAGCTGTGTCCATGAACTTCAGGTTTGCAGTGGCTTTGGAAGCAACGAGAATCGGCAGCGAGTGGATCGCAGAGTAGGTGAGGGTCAGCGGGTCAATTATGGCGGCGATGGGCGAGGGGACGAAGGCGTAGCAGCACATGTGGATGATGCGAGCGACGTAACGGGGGGCCACGAAGAGTGGAAGCCGGACCATCAGGGCGAGAAGGGAGGATAGGCAGATACTGCCGAAGAGGGTGGAGGTACTGTGCTGGAAGGCGGCGGCCATGATGGCGCGGGAGGAGGGTTTCGGGATGGCATGCCTGTGGAAATACCATTGGGAAACTGTAGCTGCAGACGTCGCCCTAAAACGATGTCAGTTGACAGGGAGCCTGGCATGGTAGAATCTACATACCTGTGGATACTGGAAGCGACACCCAGCGTCCAAAGATACATGATGATGTAGTAGATGCCCAGGGCAACCGTCCTGCCCCTCAGCTTCCAGCTGATCACGTTCCGGACCGTCGAGTTTCCCGTCAGAAAGACTCTCGTGAACATTCCCACCCAGACCCACGAAAATACGCATGTTCCCACCAGCGTCCCAAAGCTCAACATTACCAGTGCCGGGTTGCCTTGGATGATCCGGCACGCAAGTTGGACGATGTCCACCGACCGTGCCATGGCGTATCTATTTCTCCACGCCGAATACGCCCAGGCCACAGACATTATCGCCGGGATTATGCTCCCCCACCGCATTACTGTACCTTGCCCACCGTAGCTCTTTTCGGGCACTTTGAACGACATAACGAATGGATATATACTGAAGGCGACCAGCACCACCGGCACAGATACCATGATGAAGTATATCAGCGGTCGCGCGAACGACTTCAGCAGAAACATCCATCCCAGCGCAACGGCGATCGCGACGAGGGTATCGATAGTGAGGAGGTGCAACGAACCATGGAGCGTGTTGTATATGGTGTCCCTTGGGTTGTTGGTCTCCTCCGTGTGAAGCCAAACTACAAAAGATGTCGTGAACATGCCTGCCATCAGAAAAATATACAGGCTACCCCATAATTTATCGTGTGTTGGAGGCTCTAATGACGGATGATACACTTGTTGCGGTATCTGTCCCGGCTTAGTCAGACTAGAAACCCCCACTTTTCTTTGGGTGAGTGCCATACCGTGCTCTGTTGTTGCTCAGGTCGCTCAGACTCCCGTGGCATAGACGGTGCCCGGCCCGCCGTCCCCTCGTCTTCGTGTTCCAAGTGTGGTACAAACGCAAGTGACGCGGAAGGCGAACTCTCCCTCCGAGGCCGCTGGAATTGTTGGAACGGTGGCGGAGACTCATCTCGGGACATGTCGATGGCGATATCACTTGGCGGACCCTATTCCATTATCAGCGATGCCGCTCGACACGAACAACAACGTCGATTGACCCACCCGGTCGAAGTCTTCCATCAGGGAGCGGTCATTAGGATCGTCCAACCGCACGTCTACCATCTTCCCTTTCGCGCTCGCGGCACCCGTTTCCGCCCCGTGGCTGCGTGCCAGCCCAGACAAAGAGCCCTTGACCGTCCCGGACTGATCCGCCCTCCACGAGCTCATAATGGTACCGAAGCGCCCCTTCCCTCTGCTCCTCCGTAGCTCCTGTGTGCTATCCTCCTCCTCGGAGCATCCGACATCGTCGTCATCCTCTTCATCTTCTCCACCGGTAGCGCTCGAAGGAGCATATGCGCCGAAGTGTCGCCTGCTGCGCTCAAGGGCGAAGAGGTCCAGCCGGTCCTGCTCGTGCTCGGGGTCCTCTGGGAGAAATTCTGCGACGGAGTGGAACAGCGGCGCGGACATCTGGGTATGGTTTCGGCCATCTCGTATCGCGCTCATACGTGTCTGCGACTGTTGTAGGAATTTCGATGCATCTGCATGTCACGATGGAGGCTCTGTTAGTACCAAGCTATGCTAGCTATTTGCGAATCAGAGCAGAGATAGCAACCAACTTACATTCCGAGAACATTGCGGCGACGGCAACCGCCAGAAACCAGGGGCCGCGGGAGATGAATAGGTTGGTCTGGAGGAGCGATCGATACAGCTGTAGCCAGACTTTTTTTTTTTCGATGGATAGACAGGTGGATGGATTGGGGTGGAGAATGTGGTGTGGAGGTGGTGGGTGGAAGTGTGAATGGGGGAGTGGATGGTCGTTGTCGTTGCCGCAGCAATATAAAAAACTTCTCGGCAACAGCACCCACAGCAGCTCCGAGCTATGTATGCACAGTGAGTCGAGTGAGTGAGCAATGCGTGTGGGCGTGCGAGGATTTGAGGATGTGAGGATGAGCGTGCGAACGACCGATCAGTTGTCGCGTGCGTAGCTCTGCCTCTTCTGCGTGCAAGAACAAACAGCGGGTGATAGTGTATTCTGCTCCTGTTGCTGCCTTGGGTCCGGTGGAGATGGCTAGGAGTCCTTGAGTCAGACAACGGCTTTCAATATGCTGCTGATGCTAGCTCAGATGAAGCTGTAGATGAAAACGATACTGCAGCGGAGAGGGGAGAAGGATGATAGCTTTGTGGAGATAAGTGCGGAACTTCAAAGGAGGACAAAAGTACGGTTAGAGTTCCTGGTGACATTCGCTCATGACAACAACGGTGTGGATAACCGGAGGCTAGAACACGGCGGAGAAGGAAATGGTGATGCATCGGCTCCTTCATAGCCTCTTTCCTTCTTTCCCTCAAGCTCGTGAAGCTCCTCTTTCCCCTCATCCCCTTCGTCTTTTCCATCTTCTCGTTGGCTATTAAAGTCCCCACCGGCCCGAAGCTATTCTACTTCCCACCGTAGTCCTCGAGCTAATCGCATCTCCAAGCCCTCGACTCCACATGGCAGGTATCTAGACCCGCTCGTGACCAGAATGGGTGCTCCACTTGCCCGCGATCCATTTTTTACTCAGCACGACAAGACTGCCTCCTCGGGCGCCAGTCGATATCATCTGGCGTCACCGGGTCCAGCCCTTTTAATCTCCTCCTCCCCCTCCCCTCTTGCGCTGCATCCGCCGCAAACAAGCATCCCAGTCCAGCAAATGCGATCAACTCTGTGTTGTCCTCGCATCATCGTGAATAGATAAAAAAAACCGCAGGCCCTACATTCTACAGGTAGAGCCAAATTCCAGAGACTCGAAATCCAACGTCGCACAGCACTGATCGACTGACAGCGGACGGACGCGTGAAGAGAGACACGAACGACACCAGGACACTTCACCTTTGTTTCCGAGTCACTCCCAGCCGCAGCCGCTACCGGCGCCGCGCTCTCCGCCACCAACAAACACCGAACCCTATGTACTACATCAGCAACTGAGCTCCTCAACTCGAATAGACTTTAAGCAGCCACCGCCACCACTGCCGACTACTAATCGTCCATCACCAACTCTCGGCCACCTCGTTCCAGCACTACATAAATCAGCGTCAGTCTGCAACCGGTGCATCCATCTACTCACCATGCCTCAACCCTGGGACTATATAGCGGTGCGCCACCCTTCGTCCCCCCCAATCACATTCTGCGCCAGCCGCGCAGTTACTGACAAGTCCCAGAAAGTCGTCAATATTGGTGACAGCGGTTGTGGCAAATCCAGTCTCACGATTCGGCTGTGCGAGGGCCGCTTCAACCCGCAGCACGATGTAACGATCGGCGTCGAATTCGGCAGTCGCATAATCCCGGTGTCGGCGGAAAAGAAGATCAAGCTCCAGGTCTGGGACACCGCCGGCCAGGAGAGTTTTCGCGCCATCACCAAATCCTACTTCCGCGGCGCGACCGGCGCACTCCTGGTGTATGACATCACGCGGCGCGAAACGTTCGAACACGTCCAGGAATGGCTCGATGAACTGCGTGCGGCCGCGGATCAGAATATCTCTATCATACTGGTCGGGAACAAGTGCGACCTCGCGGAGGCCGATCCGAGCAAAAGGAAGGTTACCGTTGAGGAGGCGAGGGAGTGGGCGGAGACTCACGGACTGAAGGCTGCGGTGGAGACGAGCGCGAAGACGGGGGAGAGCGTTGAGGAGGCGTTCGTGGACTGTGCTAAGGAGATCTATAAGAACATCGTGGGAGGGGTCTACGACCTCAACGATAAGAGCCATGGGATCAAGGCGAACACGGCGAAGACGAGCATCGGGATCGAAGAGCAGGCGAGGCCGAAGGGTGGGTGCTGCTGAGATGGGAGAGCCAGACTATTATTGACCAACGGACAACCCTGCGGCTGTTTCTCTTTTTTTTTTCTTTCCTTCGCCCTTCATCCTCCTTGTAGAGGGGTGTGTTTTTCTCCGTTCTGTTTCGCTAGAGATTGCTAGCTGGTTTTCTGCATCACACACATCCACAGGCGTTTTTTTTTCCCCTTACTCTATCCTGGTTTGGTTGTTTAGGGTCCTGCACGATAACGCGGTTGGGGATCTTTACCTCTTTCCACTTATCTTTCTCTTTTCGCCTTTGGCTTGTTGCTCTTGGGGTGTGTACATTATGATGGCGAAAATGAAGGAGGAGGCACAGAGGGTCTCTTTGCTTTCTCACATCTGCGTCACATGCGAGAAAAAGTGTCTGCAGCTGATAACGCCCCGCGGCCGGGAGAGGGGGAGTCTCGTGACTACCGTGGAAGATATGACCCGACGCATCACACGGTACATAATGCAGGCCAGCCCATTAGGCCCCGACCAAATACAGCGGAAGAAACCGTCCGGCCGCCCCGACACTGCTGTAGTAGGAGTTCATGCCTTTTTCGAGGAAAACAACACAATTGCTCACTCGCTGCGAGTGATATTGTATGTCTGCTTCCATGATTCCGCTTGGGGGAGCCGTACCGGACTGAGACCGAAAGGAATCAGGGCGGACAGCGTATGAGGGCCACACCTCCGTGGCCAAGAATGCAGCAATGGCGGGGGGAAAACAGCCCTGGTTCCACAGTCATCCCGCAGCAGATCCTCTGCTCGGAGGGTTGGGGGGGGCGGTATGGAGTCCACATCCAGACCGTCCCAGAGCACTCAAAATTTTTATTTATTTAACCGTTAATCGCATGCGACCTATGATATATAGATCATGGCGTCCAGGTTCCCGTCCACTGTCCAGCCCGTAAGCGGCCCGTTGACGTTGTGGCTCTCCGACAATGTAGAAAAAGCGCCGAAGGAAAAAGACAAAAACAAATGAAAGGACAAATGAAACCGCCTCTTTTTCAGCCTCGGCCTCCATCTCCTCAGCCTCCAGCCTCCTCTCCTCCCTACTCTCTTCCCGCTCTCTGAGATCCCGCTCCGATGCCTCGCTTTGGGCATCTTCCTCAGCCGCGCCCGGTATCCGCCGCCCCACGTCAGTGATGGCGGGGGAGTCCAGAATCGCCTGGCTGCACCGCTCGTCGGCAAAGAGGTCACGGTTCTTGAAGCGATCCTTGCCCCTCACCGTCTCTCCTGCTGGCGCTTCCACTGCGGGCAGTTCCTAAAGAGATGCTCCCGCGTCTGGGTCCTGTACCGACATCACCAGCACTTGGTGGTGGGCTGGCTCTTCGTCCACTCGAGGTTACTAGTCAGTGAGACAGTGACCCGTGCAGGTGCACTTAAAGTTGGTGTGATGATTGCGGCGGCGGTGGTGATATCGCATGATCTCGCAATCTATTAACACTACCCACAGGTAGGTGCTTACTTACTTACATACTTCTTAGTAGCACCCATTCCCATCCTTCATCCATCTATACAGCAGGACAATAGTAATCTACAACTTTCTAAGTTACATAGATACAGCTACAAGCATTGCTATGGCGATATAACCAAATCCGCAAAGCATGGTGTATCACGCAAATAGAGACAGACAGCGATCCGCATACACATCTCTCCCACCATAAAGCTCAAAAAAAAAGAAAGAAAGAAAAAAAGACAAACCAAATGGGTATACGAAAAAATTATGTTCAAGAACTATCCCACGTTGCTCCCGCATTAAAAAAAAAAGAATCCACCCACCGAGCCAAAAAAGACAACAAAAAAACAGCGAGAAAAACGCCTCACATTAACATCATTATGCACACTACCTACTGAGCAATCAAGCATACGCGTGCTCAGTAGTACCTCCCACATTGGATGGTAACGGCGTACTGCCGGTGGCAAAGTTATCCTCCGGCCACTCGTCCTCGGTGATACTGCTCCAAAAGAACCATAGCGTGATTACAGCAAGGAGGACGAAGAGCGTCTCAAACATTGCACCGTCGATCTTTCCGCTTGTGGCATTGCACAGGTGTACGCTGATCACGAAGTTGAAGATCTGGCCGATGATGAAAAGAAGGGCGGAGATCGAGAGGAGAACTGTTCCTGTCAGTGATGTGGGGGAAGGGTGGGACAAGGGAGGGAGGAGGGGGGGTGTCATACCCATTGGCCGAGTCTCGCGCAACACTCCCAGTACCAACACGCTCTCAAGGATGATGAACGCGACTATCAACAGCAGCGGGAACAACAAGTACAGAACGTAGAGTGCGTAGTGCCGGAGATTATCGTTGTCCAATTCGAAACTGTCCGAGTAGTTGAATCCCGTATCAACGGCGACGTATGCGACAGCGACGAACACGACGAGACCCGAGCCCGCGGTAAGGCCGTTACTCAGCGGAGTCCCATCGTCCATCAATTGGTACCCGACGATCGCGTTGATGAGGAGGATCCAGCACGTGGCTGCTATGGCGCCTATGTGGATGGCCGAGAACCACTGCCCGCACATCAACACTCCACTCCCTTCTCCTGCCCCATACGCACGGAGGAACGTACCACAAGCCTGGCCCTATCCGTCAGGAAGCCGCCGACACTGAATATCTCCGCGATGGAGACGATGGTGTACGCCACGAGGAAGATCTGCATCTCCCGCCGTCCGACCGCCGCCTTCTTCCGCTCGGACATCCAAATCAATAGCGCGGTGACTATCACAGCAATGGCGCAGGCGAGTATCGACCCCAAGTTTCTAACCCTTCCGCCACCAGCCGCGATGCCGACCAGCGCGCATGACTTTTCTATTCCGCCGCTGTACTGCGAGCCGGAGCGTTGGAGAAACAACTGAGTTTACGCGGTGAGCGACGGCGATGGAGGGAGGACGATATGGGAGGGAGAGGAGGGAACGTACGTTGCAGACCGGCAGCGTTGAGTCTCGACAGAAGCCCTGCGATCGCGTTAGTTTGCCTGTGACTATTCTCTGTTGTTCCGACGGAGAGCGAGGGTATTTACGTAGAAATTCCCGAATTGAGACATAATGATGTCGTATCAGCCGCGCGCTGCAGGTTGGATGAGTTGGTTGCCGCTAGAGCGCAAGTTCGTCGCAACCACCGGAGCTCGAGTCGAGAGTGGACGCTGGAGGGGAAGGCAGCCGTTGAGTGAGTGTATGTACTGCACGTTCAATGTGAGTTGTGGGGGGGGAGGGGAGAGCGAGTGGCCGAGGTGGATCGTTGAGCGGGTGTTGGAACGGAGTAGCGAAATCACGGTACTCCACTGTACTACTGAAAGTACCCGAGCTTTGTTGCTGTTGGTTACCGATACGTAATTACTCGTAAGTGCTTCTTCGAACGGTTCTGCAAGTCGAGCGCAAAAGCCAACTCACGGGAGAAAAACAAGGCAAGTGAAGCAGAAGAACGAGGACCGAGCCGGAAGTGGCTGGGTTTCTCTCTCCCACGCAACTGGACAAGTTGCGCGCCCTCCTTGATTGGGAGCCGCGTCGCCATCAGCACCGGTTCCACAGGCACCTTGCCTAGATATCTGACTTCAGCTCGAGGAAAACAGCAGTTATAGGTACATATGATACGGAAATCGGGATCCAATTTCGACGCAGGTAGTGATCTGATTGGGGTGGGGCACCAAACGACCCGTCGAATTTGAAGGAGAAGGCGAGGCAAGGGTGTCTTGTTGTCTCACCCCTGTTCCAACGAGGAACAGGCTACCAGGCGGGATCCCATCTTGCGCAGATAGCCGCCGCAACATACACAGCGAACCTGCAGTGTGTGCGTACAAAGTAAAACAACCAACAATGCCCGGGCCGTTGGGAAACGTGCGCGAGAGCTGTGTGTGGTTCAGCCCGGCTGCTAGGTCTGTGTGGCGATGGGATGATCGTCTATGCCGGGTGAGATGAGACGGATCCGCTCCGTGTGTATGCACGCGTATGTACTATGTACATAGATACATAAGTGCTTCTGGGTATGTCGAGTGTCTACAAGTGCACCTGCTACGTACACAAGATAATTATGCATATGTAACTAAACAGCCTCCACCGTAGTATGAGATGCATAGATGCGGGCTGACAGTGGTTTGGGTAAGAATAAACACCGATGGGCAGCTCGGAGCGTGGTGGAACAGCTGCTGTGCGGATCCGTACCGAGGTTTCGACTGCACTAGGCCTGACAGGATAGGTATGCAGAGTGCCCAAGGCCCCCATATTCTTCACGAGGGCGTTTGTCCGTAGGAGGGCTGGCTGAATCATGGGCAGTCGCTCACGTGCACTCTCCCTGCTGGTGCTGGCCAGTGAAATGACGTCGAACGCGCAAAGTAGATTCCAGCAAACACCGTCCTGAATATCCACACTGCATCCCCAAAGGCCAAAAGAAAATGTTGATATCCCCAGTCAAAGAAAAGAAGCAAAACACGCAGATCGGCCCGTACGAAATAAAACTAAAAAGTGGATATTCCAACAAAACGCGCTGGAGAGAAACCCCAAACAACGAAGGAGGCGGAAAGGAAGAAGCTCATTTAGGCACATCCTCATCCTCGTATATGTCCGGCGCACAGCCTTGCGCGAAAAACATCTTCGCAGGCGTGTCGTACTCGTTCTCGATACTGTACAGATTGCCTGGAGTTTTGTCAGTCACTCCTAATGCGGGGTTAGGCGGGTGATCGTGGATGAGTACCTCTGGGCACCATGAATTGTCCTCCCTTGCCGATGCGGAAATTGGTTTTAGCGATTGTGACTGCGACGCGTCCCTTGAGGATGTAAAAGACCAAATACATCTTCCCCGAGCTCTTGAACCTCTTCATACCCCCGGGCAGAATCTCGATGATCCCTGTGCCAAAGTGCTCGTCGGTGAAGGTCTTGACGAATTTGAACTCGCCGTTGGCGACACCAACAGTTATCATCCGGTGTTTGGAGAACGCGAGTTGTGCCTCCTCCGTCTGCGCCTCGTCGTCGTCATCCTCCATGGCTGGGTATGCACGTACTTTACCCTTCTTGACGCCTATCTCGTCGTCGTTGCCACTTCGCTCCCACACGTCGGGCTCACCAGGATCGGAATCATCATCACTGCCTTCGCCATCGAGGGTTCGTTTACGCTTTGCCCCAGCAGACGGGGCCTTTTTCTTGGGCGCGGGCGCTCTTCTCTTTGGCTTCTGCTCCTCGTCGCTCTCGATACGGACCACACCGACGAGTTGTGGCATGCGCATCGACTTCATCCGAGGGTTGTCCTGGTCGATGTCGGCGAGCGCATACTCGGCCTTCTCTCCCTTCCAGTATTGGAGGGGTGCGACGCGAGCACGAGCGGAACGACGGGTACCCTCTACGCCACCGGATTGCTGACCAGGTGCTAGGGGCGGCTTCTCGCGGATAACTCGTTGAGTTCCACGGGTTTCCTTAGCAATCGGTGGTCCGCTTGCTACGGTAGGCGCGGTCTTAGCAGGGGCCTTGCCTTTGCCCCTACCCTTTCGGGGCGGTGGCGCATCCACCTCCATCTCGTCCACATCCATCGGTGCCTGCTCATCTTTAGGGCCAGGGGCGGCTCTGCGGGCTGGAGCATGACCTCGTTTTCTGGGGGACACTCGACTAGGCATGGCTAACTTTGGCGCTTTCCCTCCAGACCGAGCTTTCTTCTTGGGCGGTTCCTCGTCATCCTGAGGAGTATCCTTTAGCTTCGCCTTCGCTGTCGATGGCCTCCCTGCTGGTTGAGAGGATGGCTCGCTGGGTTCGGGGTTCGGTGGGTTGGGTATCTTTCCTCTGCCCTTACTCTTCGTCGCAGGTTTCTTGAGCTCAGGCACGGGTTCTTCAGCGACCTTCTTCCCTTTGCCTCTTGCCGTTGTTGCGAGTTTCACAGGCTCAGGCTCAGGTTCGGGTTCTTCCTCGACAACCCTCGCCTTTCCTCGCCCTTTCCTTTTTGGCGCAGGCTTCACGGGCTCAAGCATCGGCTCATCGTCATCCTCCTCGAGCTCCGGTGTCGGCGCCTTCTTCGCAGCCTTTCCTCCGCGTTTCTTTGGCACCGGAGCAGGCTGTGCTTCCTCCTCCTCTTCCACCTCTGCATCCAACTCCAGCGCTGGCTGCGGCACATTCTTTTTGGTAGCGCGGGACGTCGTGTTCATCGTCAACTTCTTCCTTGGTTTACTCTGCTTCTTGGCCGGAGAAGCTTCTTTCTCCTCCTTCGTTTCCTCCTGTTCCGCCTCCGGCTCCATTTCGGCCTCCGGTATTGTTGCCGACTGTTTTCCTTTGCCAGGCGCAGATTTTCCATTGGGGTGTCTTATGGAAGCAGCCACTTCCTGCTCCTCTTCCTCGACTTCTGGCTCCGGCTCCGGCACGGGCACCACCTTCTTGGCAGGTGCGGTTTTGGCCGTTCTACTTTTGGACTCGCGGGCCACCGGCTTGTCCTGCACCTTGTCGTCGGTTTCCGCCTCGGGCCGCGGTTGTACCTTCTTTTCTTTCGCTGCCACGGGCTTCGTAGCCGACCGCTTCTGAAAATTGAACCTCTTGGGCTCCAAGTCGTCCTCGTCGATATCCTCTTCGTCTTCCTCTGCTGGTTCCGGTTCAGCTTTGGGCGCTACCTTGGCTTTGGCTGAAACCATCTTTTTGGCTGGGTGTGGCTTTTTCGCAGCTGGACGTTTCTGGGATGCCTTTGGCTCGAGCATATCCTGCGTGGCGTCATCACCACCCTCCTCGGGTGCCAGCTCGGGCGCAGACGTTGGTATTGTCTTCTTTTGCTCAGGCCGTTTTTTGCCCTGGAACTTGACGGGTTCCAACTCCTCTGTCTCGGCCTCGCTCTCGGGTTCGGACGTCGGCATCTTAGCGGATTTCGTGGGTTTCTTCGATTGTGGTTGGAGTTCGGGGGTGAGAGCCTTGCGGGTTTTTGCAGTTTGCTTGGTCCCCACCGGTGCTGGTGCCGGTAGTTCATCCATCTGAGGGTCCTCGCCAACGGGAGCATCGGGCATGACCACCTCCGCATTTCGCGACGACACTAGAGTGCTATCCAGAAGTTCTGATGCCGCTTCTTCCATGGCATCCCTCCCGTTCGTTATGTCTCCATTGGCCTTTGTGGTGTCATCCTGTTCCTCGTCCGTGTTGTTGTTGTCGAAGGTAATCGGTTTTGCTGCAGGTCTCGCAGAAACCAGTCCACGCTTCGTAGGCTTCTTCTTCTGGACCGGCGAAGATTGCGCGACTGCTGAATCATCCATCATCTCGTCCTCTTCAACGATTTTTCCCACCACCTGCGGCCACTTCACAGGTTGCAAATTCGTAGCCATCGGAGCTACTGGAGCCACCAGCTTTGTGGGTTCGTACTCCCTTGGTGGGTTGCTCATCTCACGTTCTCTTGGCCTGACTACATCCTGCTTCTCTGGTACCGCCGGGCCCACCGATGTAGCCCTCCCGTTCGCTTTTGTTGGTGCAATCGGCTTTCGTGTCGGCGAGCCTAGCACACTACTAACACTTTCCGCACGTTTCGCGATTCCAAAATCCAGCTTCTTATTAGGCGACGACGAGCGTATAGGCGAGCTATCTAGTTGTCGCGTTGGCGAACTTCTGGGGCCAATAGAAGATCCACGTATAGGAGAACCCGAAACCGTGAATTTCCCTGGCGTTCGTGAAGTGTTTGGTGGTAACGACGCCTGTCGCATCTGAAGAGCGCGCGCCTCCTGGGGCTCTACTCCGCTGCCTGCTAAAAATCAACAACCCGCAGCCACCAGAATCGAGTAAAAGAGGCTATACTCTCCGCAACTGCCATGGACCCATCCGTCGCCGTCTGGTTCACGCCTGTGGAAGAGGGGATTGCCGAGCTGCTACGCAAGACACCTCCTGCTGCTGGTGCCGGTTTCGGTGCTGCCGGTGGCGGTGGCTGGGGTACCTCTATTTTCTCCGGAGAGAAGAAGTTGTCCATTGGCTCGAAACCATGCTCATCGCGTTTTCCGGTGTCTTCAACTGTAATTCCCGTTCTCCTGCAGACGCGTCCGTCAGCGCCATTTCGCAGACGCGGGGCTGACTCGATGCACACATACCGTCCCTGGTGACCAACGTTGAAAAAAATAGTTTCGCGCGAACCACGGGTCCCGTTATCTGCCATTGTCGCGTGTGCACCTGGAGAAGTGTGCTTGTAGATGGGCGTGGGGAGGATGGAGACGCGTTGTGTGGTGTACTTGCGTTGTTTCGTGATGTTTTGTTAAATGTAACAGGAGGGGACGGTCTTTGCCAAGACCTTCTTCACGCGCCAAAAGTCGCAACGCGAGTTCTCAAGACAACATACGCACTCATTGACTCTCACTCATTGACCCACTGCACATAATTCTCAACGATAGCAGGCGAAGAAATCCAGCCCGAAGTCGACGCCAAGTCTCAGGTCGAGTCACATATGGAGCCACAGCGCGACATACCCATATCAGAAACCTTCGTTCCGCCCTCAATCATCATCCCAAAGCTTCTCTCCAGCCAATCCTACAGCTACAGTTCTCCCATCCCGTCCTTAGTCCTCGCCGACCCAAGCGTCCCCTGCGTCCTAGGCGTTGACGAAGCTGGCCGTGGCCCAGTCCTGGGTCCCATGGTGTACGCGGTCTCATATATGCCCATAACAGCCGCCGGCATATTGAAGAAGCACAAATTCGACGATTCGAAGAAACTCACCGCCAGCGTGCGCTCGGCGCTACTCAAAGCGAGCTGCACGCCTGGGACGGACCTTTTCGAATCGATGGGCTGGTCCGCGACGCTCATGTCGCCGCGGGACATTTCCGCAGGGATGCTCCGCGCCGCTGCGGCATACAACCTCAACGCGCAGGCGCACGACACCACCGCAGCGCTGATCCGGGGCGTGATAGACGCGGGCGTGAATGTGGCCGAGATCTATGTGGATACCGTGGGTCCGCCGGCTAGCTACCAGGCGAAGTTGGCGAAGCTGTTCCCGGGAGCGAGCGTGACGGTCAGCAAGAAGGCGGATTCGATCTACCCGATTGTGTCGGCGGCGAGTGTGTGTGCCAAGGTAACGCGCGATGCAGTGATTGAGGTGTTTGTGGAGAACGAGGGGGGTGATGCGGCTGCGTTGGGCTCGGGGTATCCTGGTGATGAGAAAACGAAGAAGTGGTTGCGCCAGACGGTGGATCCGGTGTTCGGTTGGGATGGGAGGGTGGCTAGGTTCTCGTGGAGAACCGTGAGGGATATGTTGGAAGGAAAGACGGCGATTGCGGCCACGGCGGATTGGCCGGACGATGAGGACGAGGAAGGGACACAGAAGATTACGGGATTCTTTGGAGCTGGGAGCGAGACCGCGGGGGGCTCCGGATTGGCGGGATGGTATGGGAGACCGGTTCAGGGTGACTTTTGATGATTCATCGGTGTTTTAATACGTTAGTGACATTCGGAGTCGATTTTTGAATAACGGTTGTAGAGTGTAATCAAATGCAATAGACAAGAGGACGGAGTTGCTCCATGTACGTGCAAAAGACAGCCTATCCTACACACGGTCACAAGTTATGGTACAGCGTCGTCCAAAGAAAAGACTATCCCAAAACACCAGCAGAGCAATGCAAAATGAAAAGTGCCATTAATCGATGTCCATGGGTTCCCCCGCCGCCATGACACCAATATCCTCACCGTTAACTCTAGCCTCTCCGTCCGCTGGTGTTGTGGCTGGTTTCTTCTTCCTCCTCCTCATCGCAGCCAACTTCGTGCTATCAGATAGACTCTGGCAGCCGGGACAATTGTACAGAGTTTCGTGGCAGAACACATCGCAATCGACACAGAAGTGCTGAGCGCATTCGGGACACCTGTAGCGCGAGCTGACGCTTGTATTGTGTTGAGTTTTGGCCGGCGTATTCCTGCCCTCATCCGGAGGCACCGGGAAAGCTGTCTGACAGCTGAAGCAGTTCGTACTCTTCCTTGCCTCCACCCAGTTTACCTCACGCCAGTTGCGTAACGGGAAGAGGTGGTGATACGACCGCGCCAGATGGGTGGACAGGATCAGCGTGAGACCACAACATGGACACTCGCAGGGTAGTTGGCACACTTTCGTGTTGCAACGCGAACAGAGGTAGCCACCCTTCGTTGGGTTTGAATGGCAGGCACAGAGCGATGCCGTACGTTCCACCACACGCGAAGGGAACCCCATCATCAACAGACCGTTTGCGGTCATTTTTTGGGACCGAGTGACGGGAGGGGTGGTTGCTTCCAGCAGCTTCTCGCGGAAATGGACTTCATGAAGCGCCACCGCATAGTTGCTGGTATCGCCCGCGTTCGTGAGCTTGACCAGCTCCTTACAGATTGACACCTGCGCCGCAAGACCGACGATTGCGACTCGGATCTTGTCGGCGACCAACAATCGCATGGTATCATGGATATCACCAGGATCCGCGGACCACAAGGCGCCGTAGACGATGACGATCTCTCGAGTACCGTGCGACGGCGTGTGGAAGAGTGCGCCACGTGCCATTTCTAGCGCATTCTGCAGCGACGGAGAGCCCAACGGGTCGTCGAGTCGTAGTTTCTCAATCGCATCGATGTGGTAGACCGGGTTCCCCGACATGTCGGACAGGCGCAACGCAAGGCCGTCGCGCATGCCCACCACCGCCATCTGTGAGATTGGATTCTGCTCGAAGTACTCGCGGACAAAATCGCACGCATACCGGATCGTGAGGAGGTATCGAGTAGGTCGTAGATCCTTCTCCGCCATAGCAATCGACAAGTCCAAGATCAGAACAAGGTGTCGGATGATACCTCGCTGCAGCGGTGTTTCGTCCTTAAGGAGACTGAGCTCGGAGTTTAGTGGCAGAGCCTGCTACATTATGGAAAGGAGGGGGTACCGCCGCTTCTTGCCCGCTTCCAACAGCCCCGCCACCGTCGACTCGATATCTTCGCCGAGTCCCACGTCCCAAGCTCGCTGAACCTCTTCCCATCGCTCGCGTGGCTTCTCACGCGGTTTGCCATTCTCGCCTATGCGGCCATCGCGTCCTTTCTTAGAGGAGGAAGCGCCACCTTCGTTGCCAGAGGAGCCGATGTAATCGGAGTCGGAGTCAGCCATGGTCGTCAGGGTGTGGAGGGAGTCGTGTCGCGACTCTTTGTGAAGACCAAGCTCTGGGTCAACTATAATCCACATACGGCCTAGCGCAACATGAGCCCTGTAGTCTCTGTTAGCGCGTTCGACTATCTAATCTCATCTAAACTAGCAATCGCACAGCAGTCACGGTTGTTCCCCACGCCACTGTCTTCAAAGTTCCAGGCCTCAATCAAGTCCTACGAAAATCGCCGCACGACTAAACTCTCGTACGTATATCGCATCACCACGTCTGCGGCCGGCCAGAAGTACTGATCCTCCGAAACTTATAGCTTTGAACCTCACCACCCGACCAAAACCTTTCTCTCGGAAAAACCGCTACAATGGAGAACGAGAAGGGAGAGATTGTCGACCTGTACGGAATCCCCTCCACTCCCCTCCGCACACCCCACACACCGCACGCAAACTCCAGCTGCCTAGCTAGCCCAACTTCACGAAGCTGACACGGAGTTCTTGGGTCGTGTCAATAGCTACGTGCCGCGCAAGTGCAGCGCCACCAACCGCATCATCAAGGCCAAGGACCACGCGTCTGTCCAGATCTCGGTCGGAAAGGTTGATGAGAACGGACGCTACATCGGTGAGAGCATCAACTACGCCCTCTGCGGTTTCGTCCGTTCGATGGGTGAGAGTGATGACTCGTTGAACCGCCTCGCTCAGCGTGATGGTCTGCTCAAGAATGTCTGGTCCGCTTCCCGACAGCATTAGGTCTGTTCTATCCTAGTGCCGGCACGGAGACGGGAAGGGATGGAAGGAGCTGATAGTCATGGGCAATTAGGGAATGGCATGGAGTTCTTGGGGGTTCTTTCTGGCTTTCTTTTTCCTGCCAAAACAACGGCTAATTAAAATCTGAGCGTCGTTGAATCTGCTGCTGTTTGGCTTCCTACGTCCGTAAGGCTCTATCAGAACTAACCCCTTAACACTCCACCGTGCTATTTGTATCTTTGGTAAGTAATGATGTGAGGAGCCAGCACTGTGTTTTACGTACCTGCTCGCTGCCTCTCAAATACGTGCCTACCTAGTTGAGATTCATGGTATAGATGTCTCCTCGTCTGCTTAGTCTATCGTAGTTTTGTCAAACGCCCATTTCCCTAAGTACTACCGTGCTCATTTTTTCACAAGGTCGAATCGCCTCCAGTTTGTGAACGGCGGTGATGACAGTGGACAGGTGAATAGGGATGAACCTAATTTTCGCAACCAAATTTCCAAACCCTCTCCAACCCCAACGTGGCAACTTGAGCCACAACATAATATCACTATAAGGAGACCCACGAGGAAAACAAAATCCTACACAAGAAAAATACAAAATGCCAAAACGAACCCGGTAGTTAAACCCGTATAGGCGATTCAGCAAGAAACCGCCCCCCCCCCCAAAAAAAAAACAAAAAAAAAACAAAACAAAACAAAAAGAAAACAAAAATGGAACAAAAGCAGACTCGTAGCGAGGGATTTGGATGGAAACAAACACACAGAAACCCCTCCTACATCTCCCTCCGGATAAAAGTAGGCAGTATATGGGAATTGATAGCACACAGATTTATTCGTACACGTCGTCGTCGTTCTTGCAACTGCAGTCGACAATGCAGCAGTAATTACGTGTTTCATTGTCTGAATCCCTGCGTTGCAAGACGCACCATCAACGCGGGTGGTGTGCTATCGCGCTGAGCTCCCGGGCGCGACGAGCGATGGCCGGAATCTTCTTGAGAATGGAGTGACTGAGTTGTTGGTTCTGATGAGCGGACATTTCGGCAGTGCTCATGTACAACTGTTCCAGTCTCTGGACGACTACGACCATGATTCTATTGCAGATCTCGTGGATCTCAGGATCCTAAATCCACAATTAGCCAAGGCCCATTTGGAAAGCGTTGAATTCCGACTTGCCATGGGATCGAGAACTGCCAAGACACCTTCGAGCCAACTCAAACGCTCCATCACTTTTTGCTCAAACTTGACGCTGACTGCCGCAGAAACAGAGAGCAGAACAAGCTGGCTGAGATTGGGGAGGAAGTCGTATCGGTAGCGGACCATAACCTCGTCGAAAAGCTCAGCCTGGCGTTCCTTGGATTGCAACCACTGCGAAAACATGATAAGCGTGGTAACTCTAGCAGCCTGACCAATACTTTAAAGTACCTTTATAGTTCCGTCTTCATACTTCCCACTTCTCAGCAGTTCTTCAATCTCTTCAGCTTCGAGCTGCTCGGCAGACTTCTCGGGTTCGATGGCTTGCCCGCCGAGCTCGTAGTACTCCACCTGGGCTTGTCGGACCTGCTCTTGAAATTCGGCCTGGTTCTTAGCCATGTTGTTCATGGTCTCGACCATCTGTTGGACGGTCGCCATGAGCTGGTCGATCTTCCTCGAGTCGTTCCTGTGCATCTGTTCCATCGCAAAAATGGTCTCATTGTGTTTCCTCTCGGCCTCGGCAATAACCTTCTGAGCGGTGTCAACGGTCAACTTCTGGATAGCGGGAACTATTGTAGAGTGAATGCAGTGGGTGAGTTCGCGCTCGACAACTTGAGTCAGAGGACGTGACATGCTCTCAGAAACCCTGTTCAACAGTTCCGGCTGTGCCAGGCACTGGCTCACAGCGTTAGGAACAGTCGCGCGGAGTTCCTGCGGCAGTGAGGCTGCCAAGGACCTGGTCAGAGTCTCTCCCAGAGCACGGCCGACCGAAGTCGCAGTGACGTCCGAAATTGCTGGCACGACATGTTCCTGAATATTGGTCACGACAATACGCGAGATGACTTGCTCGACATTCTCTGTCAGACTGCTGGAAAGAAGACGTAGGATAGTGGCCTGCTTAGCATCGCCGTCGGCTTGCTGGCTCTTCATGTCGTTGTCAATACGACGGTCTATTCCATAATTAGCTACGAATTATCTTGATCTCACACTCAATACTTACAGAGCTGCTCCAATTCGGCGTTGATCACCCTCGAGAACTCGGCAGAGACCGTCTGTTCAATTCGCTTGACCTCACGATCGAGGAATCCGGAGGAAACACCAAGCTCCTGTTCGACGCTCTGAGCAGCGGGGGCAGTAGCAGCTGGTGCCTTAGACTTAGCGCTCGCTGCCTTCTCCGCCTGAGGCTCGTCAGTACCAGACGTGGTTGCTGCGGACTCGCTTGCGCTTGCCTTGTCCTTCTTTTTCTTCTTCCCGGCGCTGTTGGCAACGGATTTGTCCTCTACGTCAGGTTTTTCTGCTGCTCTTGCAGCTGGGCTGACACTTCGCGACTTCGTTCCACTAGGCTTGGGCTTGAGGGCTTGGGCGGGGGCTTCGGCGATCTCGCTCTTCTCGTCTCGCTCAGGCGGAGGGGGCGGTGGTAGGCTGCTCATAACACAGACGCCCTTTGCAATTGCATCGACCGAGTTCTTGACTCTGCTGTCCATATCCCAGCCCAGATCTTCCTTGTATACGCTCAAAGTTGTCATTCCCTTGCTATGAGCGATGTAGAGTTCGAAGAGCACTGGGTTGTCATCCTGCGGTTCGCTCTCGTAATCCAGTATGTCCAGGCTCATCAGTTGACCTTTAGGAGCAAACGAATACTCGCGGAGTCCACTGAGAATCGCGGTTGCGTCGGGCTTTGGAATCGTGGACGATTTGTCGGCCAAACCCCTGATGTACTGAGCCTGCGACATAGGAGGGAGGTTGTACTTCGGCGCCGAGAGGTGAATGAAATAGATCGAGTTTCTCGTTGGGTTACCTACGACGATGATTCCCGATAGTGGGTGGTACGCAACGGAGCACAATGCATCAGTGTCGCTTTCCTGGGGGAAATTGATCTCCTGTACCGGCCGCCCCAAGGCAAGATCCCATAGCTGGAAAGTGTGGTTCTGCTTCATTCCGACGATGACGTATCTCAGGGCCAAACACTTCAAGTATGGGCGGAACTTATCCAGGAACATGACCGAAGTGGCACGGTAAGTTTCGCCCGCAGCAACCGCAGAGAACACGAGATTTGGCGTAGAAAGAAACATTGGCGGTTCCGGAGTTTGGGCGATATCGTAAGCGTCGCTCTCGGTAAAGTTGAGCAGGTCCAACACGTCCCAGAGTTTCAATTTGCCGGCCTTATCGATAGATATGATTACTGAGTCGTCGTCGGAAAATGCAAAATCTTTGGAGGCTTTCCCGGTATCGATAGTACGGGCGTGATCCGCTAGATATTTCTTCGACGCTACCACGTTACCCTTGCGTCCCTCGGCATATGCCCTCGCTGTGGGGGCGTGGATGATGCTAATGGTTTTGCCACGTCCAATGGCGAAGGCGTCGAGGTGACGCGACGTCTTTCGAGCACGCGACTTTAACACCCCATTGCTCTGCCCTTGCTCTTCGCTCGGTGGAAACACGAACATGCTGTCCCATTTACCGCCATCGAAATCAGCCTGTAAATCGAACCAGACGACAGCACCAGATACACCTGTGGCGAGCACTTTCTCGCTTTTCCCTATTGTGACATTGAAAGTTCGGTCGGTGCTATCCTTCATCAGAACCTTGTCAATTCCATCGTACTGCCTGAGAATTCGGATACCGCCACGACCATTGCTCTTAGCAAGGGCATAGGCTATGTATTGATGAGATGCGGCGATCAGATTCCTGTCTAGTTGATCGAAGGTACGGGCCATCCGGGCAACATCGGAAATCTTAGACGACGGATACTTGGGCCGCTTGATGGCGGTAGGGTTGATTGTGATGGACGAAAAGGGCTTCATTGGAAAGTTGTAAACTTCGATGATCTGTGTTTCGGGAGCAGACTCGTATCCGTCCTCTTCTCCTTCAACGTGCTCTTGCACCGGCGCTTTTGTCTCGGCAGGTGCGGGCAAAGTGTCGTTCTCCTGTTGTTGAACTTCGGCAGCGGTATCATTGACCCCTTCGTATTGCTGTGACGGCTCAAGCTGAGGATCTTCGTTGCGGCTCTCCTCTGCTGGCTCCTGCGAAGAAACATACTCTTCCGCGTGCTGAGCAAGTTGCTCCATCAGCTGTTGCTCGCGTTCTTTCACCTGGTCTAGAGTAGAGGCTTCCTTGGCAGCCTCGGCCTCGGCCTCAACCGGCGCAAGTGGGGGGGAAGCCGTAGTCGATCCCGGCAAGGGAAAATCTTCGGCTCTCATCTCGCTGGTTCCCAACGTGCTCTTCCTGGTAGCTAGGGGACCTGGCGTTCCACTCTTTGGAGCCTTGTTCCGTGGGCTCGTAGCCGAGAGCTGCTCGAAAGGATTAACGTAGGTAAACAGACCCTTACTAGGTGTATGGCTGGGCGGAGGACCTTCGGCGGGAAGAGAGGGTAAGCCGTGAGATGGGCCTGCTGACGTGTAATTTGGCGGCGGCGGTGGCATGGAGGATACGCTCGACGACGACCTCAAGAGTGGCTGCTCGCCACGATTATGCTCTGCAGTCGATGCCACCTCTTGATTTGGAGTTGCCGGAGAAGGTCCCAACTCCTCCTGTGCTGGCTTCGTGCGCCCCAAATGCTGGAAAACCAAGTCCTGCGATTTGACTGGAGCCTTGTTCTGAGGGACGGACTCCGCAGTCGCACTACGCTGCTGGAGCAAATGGATGGGCGTCCTCTGGTGTACAGGGCTCGAGCTTGCCGAAGAGGCGATGTTCTCTCTGCTTGCGTTATTGAACAGCGTCGCGACGAGGTCTGAAGCTGAAATCGATCTATTATGGGGAATCTGCGGTTGCGCAATCGGGGGCGGCGAATTGACAGCAGGACGGGGAGGAGTTGGGCCTCTCTGTCCCTGCGGAGGAAACGCCTGTTCAGACAAGGGAGAGTCCGATAACGGCACTGCCTGGGAGAACTTCAGAAGCGACAAGAGACTGTTCCTGTTGTCACCAGCGCCGCCCGCCGATGACAACATGGGCATGTTGTATGGTGGCTGGGATGAGGAAGAAATTGCAGGAGAATGATTCGACGGAATAGCCTGCTGCGGCGGTGGCTGGTAAAACCCAGGGTAGCCGTTCTCGTTGCTGGACGGGAATCCTGGTGTCGAGGAGTGAGGCTGTGGCATCGAAGGGGCGTATGAAAGAGGCTCTTGATACTGCTGGTGTTGGGGGTAAGGGAAGGGGTGGAAAGGCGACTGCTGGGCCGGCTCCATGTGCAGTGTCTGAGGAGGGTATGAGGAATGCTGCTGCTGCTGCTGCTGCTGGGGCGGCGGCTGCTGTTGCTGTTGCGAAAGCGGAGATTGTTGCATTTGATGCGGACTCTGGGTGGCCTGCTTCCGGAGGTTCGCAAACAGATTCTCTATCCCGGGGTCTGCCATTCTCGTTGCTGTGTGGAGAATACACGGCTGCGGAAGAATTTTCAGCGGCAGACTTCGGGAGATGATGCAAACTAGATTTGCAACGGGATGACTTACGATGTAAGCGGGCGGGCGGCAATCAGTGGGCGATGCGGAGCAAAGGAAAGAGAATGGGATGCGATGCTAAAGCGTGAGAGTGGTGGGGGATGTAAGGATGTGGGGATAGCGGGGGGATTAGATGTGATGTAGAGACGCGAAGGTTGGTTGTTGAGGGGACAGCGATGGAGTAGATGGGGGGAGCTATGGTTTGATGTGTTGTCGACGTGAGCAAGTTGCCGGTTGTTTGCAGGAGCTCGATGGGGTTTAGTCCGGCTTTTTCTTCTGCGGCAATGGGTTGACGGCAGGACGGGCGACTCACCGCCATGGGCCATAGGCGACGCAGTTCCATGAAGACTGGCCGCTTCCAGAACCAGGCGGTATGGCTGGGCGCAAAGCGTAACCGCTGTGTGGTATATTCCTATGGCATAGCTGCGCGTCTATTCGGGGGCTGTAGTTTCCTTCATTAAAAGGCGGTACGTGTAATTTGCAGTTCATCCGGATACAGGCCGACTTCACTGCGGCCTGTCCGTTGTTTGTTGTGGTTGTCTTGGTAGGGTAAATGCTTAACGATAGGGACAGTCCAAGAGCCGGATAATTCGGCAAACCCCTTATGTAGAAGCCATTCTACCTCCAGCAATTCTCACTCGGTTGCAACCTTGATGCAGCTCAGCGCTTCTGCGAGGAAGGCAGTGCAGGGAAGAGGAGCGAAGGCAGGAGACCGAGGAGCTGAGCGCTGAGGTTGGGGCACGACCGCCGTTCCTCCCCACGCTCTCCTTCACGGCCTCTGCGGAGAGAAGTAGGGAGTCTGGGGGCGACTTTCTTTTGTCTTTCCTTTGTGGTCCCCTTGGTGCGCTCTTACTTTCGGGCCGGGAGGGCAAAGGGAGCTAGGTTGCATGCGATTAACGACAAAAAAAAAAAAAAAAAAGTGAGGCAGCAGCCGCGCAGGAAAGTTTTTTTTTTTGTTCTATATCCATTCATTCGCCGTAGTCTACAAGGCTGTAACTATACATGAATCCAATCTCTCGGGAGGCAGCAGCCAAACCAACATAGACCATACACCCACCGAGTTACCCTTTTGAGCAGTTCGATGTCGCAGTAACGTGATGGAAATGTTGGCAGCTAGTTATGTACACTGCAGGATGGATTTCGTCAAAGTTCTCTCAGCTTGGAGGCTCGAAGTCCTTACTTTGAAACGGTTAGGGCACCGCCATAGTTGTGTCGTGGAGTTATTACTTCACCGTCTGGAGAGGTGTCCAAGGTATTAACTGGCTTGCGTACGCCGATGCGAAAGAGGGGACATAGTCGGTCGAGCTCTCTGGAGGACGCATAGGTGAGTACGTACTCTTTGCTAACAACTTACGTCTAGTCGTTATTTTACAAGTAAGTCACGACCTTTGGCCACATAAGCGACGCAGGTGTTCGCGAGTGGGATGGCTCTTTAAATTGGAAACGGAATCTACGAGTGGTTATCCGTGTCGCGTTCGTCCTTAACTAAGTACCGTGCTCGTGATTGCCGGCATTGGTCTTTCTTTGTCAGTTTTGTGTATCCATTGTCCAGTCTGGCTTTCAGTCGTCCTCGTCGCTTCTACATACATACATACAATCTCAGAAAGCAATCATGTCATAGTTCGTTCATATGCAGCACTGTCTCGCCGAATAACTCCAATACTCGCTCACAGTAACTACATAGTAGTGTTAGATGGATTAAGAAGTTACTTGACGCCAAGACGAGTGAAATGGTCATGAATTCTCAAGACAAACACAGGCAGAGAAAATAAGCGAACCTCACAGAATGCTCTGTCTGTTCGCGACTGCCGTGGCGTAGAACTATTCTCTACCCAGACAAGTACATAGTTTAGCGCGTCCTATATTCCGGCCATAAAACAATGTTTTAATCGGTGTGGCTTTTTCGAAAAAAGAGAATCGAGAAAAAATTGCGGAAGAGAAATACAGCAGCAAAAAATGGGGTGTGTCCATGAAACACAATGTTTTGTTCGATGTGGCTTTTGACGAGTGATATCCTTCGCGCCATCTGTTTCTTCTCTTTCTCCTCCCCCCAACCCACCCCAAGTTTCCGATGTCCGGCCTCGACACCCACCCCTCATCATCCGACGCAAGAAGACTGGGGGACTAGCCATGGTGCCTGATCGGACAATTGCATGTACTTGAACATTATTTTTGGCATCAAACCGTTCAGACTTCGCGGCGTTTACTTTTACGGCGGTGCCATTAAAGGAGACGATGAGGAGGCACTAGAAGGGGTAATGCAGAACAGTTTGATCACGGAGGGATGCTGCCAGTCACACAGTCTCCGATACGTGTCGAGCATCGAATTAGAGCATAGCGTATCGAGTGGTGGCGGCCAGCTGCAGGTTGGGGTATGCGGCGTCTATTGTGGCGGTGAGTGCTTGTGTTTGGGTGAATGTCTATAGGTTAGCTAACTCGACAATAGGTCCCACCCAGGTGACTGGTGAGCCGTGGATCCATCGGATATTCTCACGCGATGTGTCTGGTCAGGAGGACGTGTGGGGATACGTGGAAGGGATGGGATATGCGTGATCACCGGTATGGCCCCCATATACGATGCGGCGCATATCTTCCCACTAGAGAAGGGGAATCTCTGGAGATACAGCAGGTGCATTACGAACATGGAGGATGCTGCTGGAGCCTCGAAGACCAACTCAGTATAGCACGGGTTTCTGCTGCGAACAGACGTCCACATACTTCGGTGGTATTTCAGTTGAGTGTACTTGCGAACATGAGGGAGTGGGAGAGCCAGTGTTCGAGAACGATTTTGCGGGCAAGACATGGTTAACCGGATCCAAAAAGGGCCATATGCGAAAGGAGGGATTTGAGATGGCGGTTGCGGTGAGATTGAGAGGATTTGCATAGGGCAGTTAAGTCACAAACGCAATTAATAGGATCGATGGCGTTTGTCGTTAGGAATATGAGTTTGTATGAGCTTATGGCGTATATTCCGTCGATCACAGGCACTACGAGCAAGTATAAGCTACATGCAGCTCTCAAATTTAGAAGTAAAATCACATACTGAAGCGTGACTGCAAAGCCATAACTACTTAGGTAAGTAGTTCTCCAACTACCTGAAGTAATCTAAGACGAGAAAACCCATCGAACGAGCCAGACAAAACATTGGTCCGTGCTGCGGGTTCAGGTGGTCATATGCAGTAAGTATAGCAGACTGGCCTGTACCTGATTTCCGGCATGTTGGCAGCGCTCCTACCAATAGCCCTGTTGCTGATGATGATTCATTAATCGCATGCGACCCTATTGGATCATGGCGATATTATATACAGTCCATTCCTGTTCACCGTCCGCCGCGACCTCGCGCAGTCCGCCGGCGGCCCATGGCAACTCCCCCTGCCCCCGCCTGGCCTAAGACACATAATAAGAAATCGAGACCAAAGAGATTGAGTAGGATAAAGGACAGATAAATGAGAGATCGAAAATAAGGAAAGGACAGTTTCACGCCCGCTTGCCCGCCTCCTGCCCTCGCTCTGCTTCCCCAGCTCCTCTCTCCGCTACTTCTTCGCCCTCGCCCGGCTTCGGTGGTACTGCGCGCGGTCCCACCCTACTTCCCACCTTTGTGGTGCGCAGGAGGTCTAGGACTGCTCTGGTGCACCGCTCATCCGCAAGCAAACAGCCCTGTTGCATGCTGATGGCGAACAGCGTTATCTGGCCCGGGTGAATCATGATATAGCACTCGTGCATCTCCCGTGGGTCCCTGATTGATTGATCGATTGATTGATTGATTCTCCGTATTGTGGGTCCGCGAAGGTTCCTTTGTTCGGTATCTCAACAATGGACGTAAGAGGGATATTCTGCGCCTTTTATGTGGCATTTAAAGTCACTTCATCTCTTCGGATGGGCGAAACTTATCAACACAAACCACCATCATCATCACCACCATGCATATGCGCCGCTTCCTGGCCTCCGCGGCCGCCCTACCGATCAAATCCAATCGGTATCTATCGTCTAACCGTACTCTACCGACCGGTCGCCAGATACGTGGAATGACTCAACGTTACCGATATCCGCAGATCGAGCATGTTTGTCAACAGCCGCAGAGTCTGCCGGTCGAGCTGCGCCCTTATCAGGGGGAATGCATCACCGAGTTGCTGGAGGCCATCAACGGAGGCTGGATGCGGGTGCTCGTAAACCTCCCAAGAGGCAGCGGGAAATCGGTCTCTGGAACCCCCACTCAAGAATGGCTACAGTTGCTGATAAGAGCAGATCATCGCGGCACTGCTGATTTCGCACATGAAGCACCCTACGCGGCGACAAGCAACGCAAACACTGGTCCTCACGTCCAACATCGAGCGTACGTGGAAGATATACGAACATTGCTCCCAGGCCTATCCTTCCGTGACGATCGCCGTGATTCCGGGACGATATGATGCGGGACCAGCAGACATCACGATCGCATCGGTGAGATCGCTCGCCAATAAGGAGATGCTGAAAAAATTCGATCCCAGTGCACACAAACTGGTGATGATCGACGAGGCAAACTATGCGGTCGCCGCGCAGCACCAGGCCGTGTTGGATCACTTCGGCGTCCTGAATATGCACGAGGGGAGTCTGGGGCAGAACCCGGTATTGGTGGGCTTCACCGCTACCATGGGACGTTCGGATGGACAGTCGCTTGGGAAGGTTTTCGATCATATCGCATTTCACAGGTAAACTCGCGGAGGGAATTCTATGGGGGGAGGGGGGAGGGGGGGGCTAACGAAGCTACAGAACGTACCGCTATCTGGTCGAACGTGGATGGCTATGTCCACTCGAGTTCGCATTGAACGACATCTATATCTCAGGCCTCAGTCCCGAAAAACAAATCGAAAAGACAGTAGATAAGTGGCTGGAGTGTGCCACGGACCGAAAATCCACTATTGTGTTCTGCAGCGACCGCGATAAACGCAACGATACGGCGAGAAGATTCCAACATGTGGGCGTCGACGCCAGGCAGTACCTTCCGGACGCGCAGTCATCGCAGCGTACGGCCGTGATGGATGCGTTCAAAGCCGGGAAATTTCCAGTGCTCGTCACTTGCCCCAGAGCCACCAGCGCCTTCGACATCCCAAGGGTGGACTGCATCGTCCTTCCTTACCGCACGATTTACACAGACTTTCTCAGGCAGATGGTGGAGCACGGCACCCTCCTGTGCCCCGGCAAGGTCGATTGTCTCGTTATCGACATGCACAGCCACATGAACGCCATCGATTTACCCGAACTATATGGGCAGGACGTCAGCAGCCCCGAAGTGCCGCAATCGGTATTGGCGTCGAGGCTATCGTTGTGCAAGTTCTTGCGCAAGCGCTAGTGCCGGCGGTAACCCCCTCGCCCGTTGCGTCTTCTTCTCTGTCTTCTGTAGATCCTTCTGCAATATACACACTCGTTACTTTCCAAGTACCAACAATCGACGCCCTCTCTTCCGTACAACCATTTGTTTTGGCCTTTCTGGCATCCTGTTCGCTAGCGGCTTCTGCGTTGGCAATTTGCTTTGGTTGTTGCAGGTATGAGATGGAGACCCGAAAGTGATCGTCTTGCAGTACGCAATGAAATGTTTACCAAGGTCAGAACTTACATACTCGCGTGCTTGACGCTCCTTCGTCTTCCCTTCCTTTTCGTTTCCCCCTATGCCCTGCCCATCTATTTCCCGGAAACCCGGATTGAGCCAGCTTCTTCTGTTTGCAGCGGGTAGGTGAAAGATACAGCTGGTTTCCATTAGTTGTTTCCGGTCCTGTTGAGGCAATCCCACCCCCCAATACGAAGGATGTCACGACACATCTGCCATTACCTAAGTTCATTCCCCCACTGCCGCGCCGCGCCTACCGGCCCAAATTCAAGACACTCACCCGACAGCTCGTACGTCCAGCATGCTGCTCGAGGGCGTCGCATCGATGCTCGCAATTACATACGGCGGTGAGAGCCACATGCCGTGCAGAACTACCAGTTTACTCGAGCGGCACCACAAAAGGTTGGCGCCGTACTCGCTAACACGCTGGTCATTGAGATCACTAGCCCTCGCGGCTTCCAGATTGCAGTGACAAGTGGTGGTTCATGTGCGGTCACTCGGAACACTCTCGATCACCTGAAGTCGATGGCAGCTTGAAGAGAGTGCCACATCAAGCGCATGGCCTCGGAAGAACCTGGACCTGGCCAGATGTACGCGATCCGGGCTGGGAAACATATCGCCACGCTACGGAGAACATCACCATCGAAATACGGTGGTGCCCCGCGCACAGAAGGGTCCCAGGCAACGAGAAGGCCGACGGATGAGCAGGGCTCACAGCGGAGGAGCCAGACTCGCGAGGGGTGGAATGGATGCGATATTCGGATCGGTACGGTTCGCGGCCAATGCCCCTACCTAGGTCTCTTGCACACCTCAAGCGGGAGATCTCGGAGAAGAAGTGAACCGAAGCCAAGTGCTGGGCTGTAGGACGAGTCTCCGGTAAGAAGTACAAGCTGCCAGCCAAGCACGACCAGATGGAACGGTGGCTGCCAGCTCCAAGAGGCTGCCTCTAGGATCTATCAGCTAAAGACGGGTCACTGCCTCACTGGTCAGTACCTTAAATGGACGAGGAATCAGCCCACAGTCAAGTTCTGGTGGTGCCCATACAGAAACCGCGAGGAGGTCCGGTATCCCAAAACGATCCTTCCCCCTCACAGTCTCCTCCCGAACCTTAGCCCACGGTTCCTTCTGCCGGGACTTCCAGCGGGGGTAGTTTTTTGAAGACGTGCTCCCGTGTCTTGATGCTAGGTGCAGCCAGGCAGTACTGAACTTCCTCTCCATCACCGGGGTGGGGAGTCGGGTCCCAGTCCCGGCTGAGGAAGACGCGCAAAGTGAGGCATCCAAGTGGGAACTCCGGAGCGGAGAAAGGGGAGAGGAGCGGAGGCAAGAGGTTGGGGGCTGGGCGCCGGCGGTGAGGGATCTTTTTTCCTCCCCAGCTCCTTCATGGCCTCGGCGGGAGAGGAGTATGGAGCCTCGGGACTCCCGGGGGCGGGCCACTTTCCTCATGTATTTTCCTCTGTCTGACTTTTGCTAGTACTTCCTTGGCGCGCTCTACCAATTTTGGGACAGGCCTGGGCGGAGGGCAAAGGGGAGCTTGCAACGGGCCGCTTGCAGACTGATCGAGGTCGGGGCGGACGGCGGCCAGGAAACGGACAGTTTGTTCTCGCCATGATCTAGCTAGGTCGCATGCGAGTAATGAATGAATAAATAAAGGATTGAAGGGAGTGCCACATCTCGTCACCATGATCTAGATATTTGCACGCGATTAATGGCAAAATAAAAAAAGAGTGTCACACCCAAATGTAACATTCAGGACAGGCCGACCCTATTTTCCACTATCACTACATAAGTGTCTAGCTCATACCTGCGTAGCTTGTCTTTCCAAGGGATCACGTTTGTTGTCATCCAATCCATCTCCCCTCTTGCGATTTGCTTTAGCATGGCCGCCCGCGCGGTGGTACTTGATCAAGTCGGCTGGTATCCAGCGATATCCCCCCGGAGGAATCGCGCCGGGAAACATTGTGCGAGCACGTATGTAGCCATCCGCCAGCTTGACAGCGGTCTTGGCGGTTTTGACGCCTTTAGCGATGCTATACGAGGGTTTGGACTGGTGACTTCCAACGAACGCGACGTCGAAGCACCTGGGCGTAGCCGAGTTGGGAGAGATAGCGACGAAGCCGTCGCAGCCCACTGGGAGATAGCGCACGGGATGCGAATGCGACCGCCCCGACCTCCAGCCTGGTGGCAGAGAGGTGTCGTGCTTGGTATCCGCGTGAAGGTCGGGCCCCAAGCCAAACAAGGCCGGAGTCGGTGCGATGCCCGCTTCCACGCGGCCGCAGATGGAGATCACCAGGCAGTCCCGCTTCCCCGGGTGCAGACGTAGTCCACGGCCAATCATCTGCACTAGAAGGTTGCTGTTGTTGATGGGACGCGTGAGCAACACGCAATCGATATTGGGGATGTCGGAGCCCTCGGTGAAGATTCCCTTGTTGACGAGCACCGGGTACTTCCCCTCCTTGAAGTCGTGCAAACGAGCTTTGCGGTCGTCGGGCGATGTTTTGCTAGTGATCAGCCGCGCATCGACGCCGTGGGATCTGAACATCTCGGTGATTCCGTCCGCGTGGGCGATGCTGACAGCGAAAACAATGGTGGATCTCCGACGATTCTGTGCGAGGGAGATCCAGCTGGAGACGATGAACTTATTTGTTTCGTCCGGCATGCCACCGCTGCCCACCTGTGTGAGGTCGGCGGTAGTGTGGACCGTGGCGAACTTGACCGGACACAGCCAGCCGAGCTTCATCAAGTCGACGGAGTCCCTGTGCGCACCATTGTCAGCCCCCGATGCTGCTTTTCCGCGGTTCCTTTACTCGTCTCGGAACACATGCTACGCACTTGTGGAAAACAACACGATCCAGGACCGTAGTAAGCGCCAGTCCGTCGGAACGAGACATTGTAGCGCTGACTCCGATCACGACTGGCTTCATCTCGCCGCCCCTTTCCTCCACGTCCAGAACGCCAAAGTACTCCAGCGTTCTGAGATAGCTGTTTGAGACGGCATGGTGTGCTTCGTCGATCAGTATTTGCTTGAACGTGCTCGAATCATACTTCGGAAGCCTCCCCCGCCTAGCGATGGAGTTGACGGACGCAACGGTGATATCCGCCGTGCCGGTCGCCACGTATCTGCTCCCCATCTCGATGTCGATCGTTGCGTTCGGATACTGAGCACGAGCGTGATTGAAGGCTTGGAGGACAAGCTCGACGCGGTGGGCGAGGATCAGGGTACGTGTTGCATGCCGCGGACGAGAGTGATGCTGCACCAACTCGATCAGACGGGTGAAGATGATCTGGCCGGGCTGTCAGCCTGCGTCTACGCCACGACACGCGGAAAGGCGGCGGACGGTTTTGCCGCCGCCTGTGGCGAGCGAAATCGCCAACCGCCGATGTCCCAGTTTGATGTTTTTGAGCACCGCGGCGATGCATTCCTCCTGGTACGGACGAAGCGGCGGTGCACGACAGACAGCAGCAGTTTCGTGACGGACTTGGAGATGGAAATGGAGACGTGGGGGATTTGGGCGAAGAGCCGGTATGGCCATGAGGGATAGGCCTCCGTGCAGGACGCGCAACATGTGTGGCATGTGCCGGGAAGTAGTGAGTGGTTGGTCGGTCCCCACGCGCAGAGTAGTTACAGTACTTGCATGTCTAGTGTACCTACGTAGATCAAGCATTTGAGCAATCGGCTGCGCAACACGGACAACTCCCGGCTTCTGGGAAACCACCCACGGGCTGTGTACATACAACACTACAAATGTGGGGGGGGTGATGAGTCTGACAGTGATCTTGCGAAGTTTATTCGAATACGAAGATGTATGGGACCGCTCTGCGGAAGAAAACGGCCGAGAACGCACTGGCTGCTTCATTGGATGGGATACATGAGCGGGGAGTGCTCGGCACTGATTGGCAGCTGCGAGAGCTGTACGTGACGGCTGTAGTTCACGCAGCTGATGTTCAAGTGCTTATCATCAGTTGGATGCGATTTTCACGACTGTCACTCGGGTCATACATAGTGCTGAAAGCCAGTCGCTTGGCAGCAGCGTGTACGGACGGCGGAGTGCAGCGGACGAATCTAGGCCCCTGGCCGCGGACCACTGGGATCATTTCATTTCCGTTTGGATACATATATACCGATGATGCGCACACAACAGTCCTGCGATTCGCGTTCCGGGATCAGCTATGGGTTTGATGAGTGGCTTTTCAGCCAACGGCGGGCGTCCACGGCGGTAAAGCGATCGCTGACTGCGGCTGCCGGGTACGCATCGACTTGGGCCTACGAAGGCAGCCTAGGACGGTGAAGGTTGTCCAGGACTACGAAGGCAGCCTAGGACTATGGAGGCTACATACCTGTGGATTGCAAGTAACTCGAGCGGCTGCAGCAGCTTCATGGTCGAAGTCTGGAAGCCCTGAGCCCTAACCTATCTAACAGCCGACATACTAACTACTCTAGCTGCCATGGGGCTAGCTCTGATTCCTCGACTTGGCTGCGACTTACCAGCAAAACGGGGATCAGCCTGCTCGCCAGAGATGGGCAGATGCAGCAAGGAAGACCTTCTCACAGCGCATACATACGGCCTTTGTTTTTGTTTTTCTTTACCCATTAATCGCATGCGACCTATCTAGATCATAAACAGCGCATACGGCCGTTCAGCCGCTGCGCCTGCGCAACTCTCCTAGTAGCGTGGCGACGTCGATACGGGAAATGTGCGGCTCGCGCACAAATAGGCATGGATACAACATCTACGACTGCCGCTTCTTGCATCGTCTTGGGCTGATTTCAGGCGCCAGCACGGAGCGGCTTCAGGTCCAAGACACCAAGCCACGTCCTCCGTGTCCGCGATTTCTCCCGGTCTGCTTCGCGCGTGGAGAAAAGTGAGCCGTTCGGGTCGGGGGTCCCCTTCTGGGCGATGCTCGGCAGCGTTGTCGGCGGCCAACTCCCAATTGCGCCTTTCACCGGCCAAAGAAATGCTCATCCATCGGGATACATATGCATGCGGATGAGCCCCCCATGCTAGCGTGGCAAGGTCGTCTGTTGTTCGAAAGTCACCCTCGCGAAGCGGTCTGCGCATACATACTCTAGCACTTGGAGGAGCACACTCTCCACGGAAGATACGGAACCTTGCTTTGCGTCCACTCCTGGAATGCTGCCCATTCGCCGGAGGGCCCTCGTGCGGTGAGGTATGTGCCATCACGATACACGACCTACTTGGATATGTACTGAGGTGATGCAGAGAGGGTTAACGGTTCTCAGGTCGGCAACCAACAGCAATTCGAGATTCTGCGTCTATGGCCACCCAGGCGGTGGACGTGCGCATTATTCCCCGATGCAGCCCACGCAGTGCTGGAGTGGTTGAGGCTGCAAGAGCTACATCCTTTGATTGGGCACTGGTCGGTGGCACAACGTGAAGGACATATACTTCGAATATTTACCGAACTGCATGGCCGGATGCCGATCTGTCGCTGCTGGGTCCCCAGTGAGGCCAATGGGATGACTGCGGTTCGTGGTGTTCGTGGTGTCCTCTGTAGTTTTCCGGAACGAAATTGAGCGGAGGGAGGCGGGGCAGGAGGCGAGATGAGTCCTGCTGTCTGGATACCAAGTATGTATTCAGTCGACCAACATAATTTGACATTACGCCCGGACGATCTCGGGCACTTACTGTTTGTGCTGGTTCTGCCGAACCGTGAGCTGAGGGACTTCGGGCTCCCGTACATGAAGCTTTACCGCGTGAGGATTATCACCGGTGCGGGATCGGTTCGGTTCGAGATATAAGTTGCGGTGTACGAATGCATGCCCATATACGGTGGAGCTGCATCGATCCGGGCAAGGTCCTGCTGCCTCTACATTGTCTCCCGTTGCCCCCCGTTGCCTTCCTTTGGATCCAGTTGCCTCCCTTTGGGTCCGATTGCCCGTCAAGCTCCGCTTCTCCGCTGAGCCACGCCTCGCAGAGCTCGGAGTGAGCCCGGGACTTACCCGTCAATGATGCTCCCAGGTTCGTTGTTTAAGCCGGACAAATGTACGGGACTTTTGGCGCCACCGTCGCTCGTTATATCTCGACATCCGAGATACGTGGCCACGACGGTCGGTCTCAAGCTGGAGTATATGTACTGAATACGTACCAGTGAACGGCTCATTGCTGAGTGTGAGCAAAAACCAGTCAGTGGAGGCGCGCATGACTCTGCTTTACACCCCGCCGCACCCACCTGGCCAGATCGTTCTGGATGCTCTGTTTAAGCTTTCACAGTTCTGGGTCCCATATCGCTCTGCCTGACGCCAATCAGACTCCCTTTTCCCCAACGCATCTTACTTAGTTCGGCGTCTACCTGTTTACTGCCTTTCCAGTGGTGCATAACTACCGGAAGCCACCCTGCACCATGGGCCCTCCGTTCGGTATCACCATCGGCTATCCACTGGTGAATACGATGTGGACTGACGTTGCACCCTGCGGAAGGCGCACATGTAGACGGAAGAGCTACATCCCCACCCCTCCCCTGTTTCCGGCGTGTTTTCTTCCACACACCCCTTCGAGGTGCTCGTGGATCAAATATCCGACGTAGCAAAAGGCTGGTGAGACGCCAGCTACAATCGGTCGGTGGCCCTCTTCGGTCCCACCTCTAGAGGCCCATAGCGCCAAAGGACGTTGGCAGGCAGTCCTATGCCAGCCTCAGCGGAGGTATACAGGGGCGAGTGACAACCAGTGCATGTAATCCCGTAGAGATTAGCCATGGTCGTCTGTTTCGTCACCACAGCCTTCACGCGAGATGTTGCAGTCCAGACGGGTTTTTTGTCACGCATGTGCTTTACTCCTTTGCTATCAGAGCGCCCATGTCCACTCATTCGAAATCCTTAGATTCCTTCGCGCCTAAAGGTCTAGCTTGGATCCATTGCCGCTGCTAGCCAGCAGTGCGAGGCACATCGAGCTAAGGCGGACTCCCGCCCTCAGAGACGCCGTGGGTGTCTGGGCGTGTAAGTCGACGCTGTGGACATCACTGTGCTTGCCAGACGGCAGTATGCAATCGTGCGTCGGAGCGTGTTCCGGCCAGAACATGCTGGATGTCTGACTACCGTGTCCCCACATATCCCTCTCGACGTCGACGGGTCGCACCAACGCAGCGGTCCCCACAAGCCTGACCGCAGCGTTGAGATGATCGCTCGGGGTTTCCCATCCGCGAGCCCGTGGATCGGGTCCTGTGGTGGTTGGTGTCGGGCAAGGTGAACTATCAAGACTCCAAAACCGAGCTCTTCAGGAGGATGGTGCGGGGGACCTGGTAGGAAACTGTCTCACGATCTGCTCCAGGCCGGATTGGAAGCTGGTGACGGCTCCTAAGCTCGATCTGGGGGCGCACCTTGGCTAGAACACCTGAGTTCCCGCCCCGCCGCCAGCCCCACGAAAGGGAGAGCTCACGTACGTCGGGCACGGTTTCGTGCGATCTTGCGGCCCACTATTTCCCAGCTTACCGCGTGCCGGGCACCGACCACTTCTCATGTTGGGCACCGGCGCACACTGGTGCGGATGTGCGAACTACTGCGGTTCCATCCATCACCACGGAGGACCGGATGTCTGGTTAAAGGTTGAGATGTGATATCAGGTTTTCGATCAGCAGGACGACAGACGGTAGGTATGTAACAGCAGCAGCAGCGGTTCCCTTTCCCAGAGACATGGTCTTTTCCATATCCATCATTGGCGGAGGAGAATCCCACTCCAACCATGCTTGCCGGCTACACGCGCGGAGGCATATCCTCCGTTTGCACGCAGTCTCTCCAAGACGATTGCCCACCAACCCCGACCCCAAACTGCGTCCTCTGGGGCGTCTGGCACCCTCCCCTAAGACATCGAGCCTTGTAATCGCTGCGAGGCTTGCACCCAACCATCACCCACGGAAGGAACATCGTCTGGTGTTACTTCAACTTTAGCTTTTTTTGTGCACTTTGTCGGTCAGTTGAATCAGAGATAGGCGGATAGGTGGGGACGGTGAGACTGCACGGAAAGCGGCGTGCATACGGGGGCGGAGCGCCGCCCTCCCTCTTGCACTCTGTGCGTGCGTGCGTCTAGCCATCGCTCGTCTCGTGCGATGGGGGGAGAGGGTGAAGGTGAGGGGCGTGGGGTAGAAAGGATATAATGGGGACTCGACGCCCTGTGCGCTCCAGATAGTTGGTTTCCCGCCGCCCGGCCAAGTCGATTCGCATACCTACTGTTTCGATCCGCACTTCCCGACCGACGATAGCTAGCCCCAAAGCCTTGCCCCCACTACCCTACCTCTTTTCGAGCAACCATCTTACTTGCACGCGCCGCCGCCGCCGTGATGGGTTTCCGATCAGCCCTGCAAGCCGCCCGCGTTGTGCCGCCTCCTATTCCGGAATGGCTCCATCCGCCTATGGCGCTTCCGCCAATCTACGGCGGCCAGGGAGGCGCTGTGGGAGCGTGCGCTCCGCACCCTCCGCACCCTCCACAACACCAAGCGGCAATAGCTCCCTCCGAGCCCGGAGACCGATATGCTATGCGCACCGAGTAGAGTAGATCCTCCGCTGTTCGCCCCTGGGTGGGTCTCCGTCCTCCCTCCCTCCCTCTCTCGTCGTATGCCGTCTCCCGAGTCTGACGAACCAAAGGAAGTAGCAATTGCAAGACACTGTTCGGGCGCGAAGAGCAGCGGTTGTTGTTCGGTTATGTTCTGGTGTTGTGGTGCGTGCGGACAGGTGCGTTGACGAGCGGAGGTGAAGGTAGAGGTTGTGGAGGAGGAGGGAGGAGGAGCCGGAGGAGCCGGAGCCGGAGAACTGAGTGTCCTCGGGGATTAGCCAGAGGTATCCGGACGCATCTGGAGCTAGAATCAGCATGGAATAAATGAATGCACCAAGTACCACCGATTGCCCGTCCGAAGATCTGTGCAATCGTCTCCAAGATGTGCAGTCACTTCCCATGAGCGACCGGACCTCCGGAAAGCCGCATGCCAGCCCTTCCCAACAGAATTGCTTTTCGCACTCTTTCTTTTCTTATTCCTCTCCCTCAAGTATCGAGTGATAAATGATGAGCCTCGCCACGCTCTATGGCCCAACAAGAAGCAATCATGCTAGGCAGCAGCATCGGACGGCTGTATCTGAGTTCTTTGCTGCATCGAACCTGCGCGATTCGCCTGTTGTACATCTTCGGGTACCGCCCCGTGATTCCTAACTAGTCCCCTAAGTTTTTCTTTTGCTAAGTGCAGTCCTTGTATATGTAGATGTCTCCTGCCGATTAGAGAGAAAGCCCTATTTCGACGTAGAGCCTTATTGCGAGCCAATCACAGCCAGAAGATTTGAGCTTTGAGGCGTCGCAATCTGGGTTCTGATTCCTTCTGAACCGTGAGGGATGGCATCTAGTTCTACCCCACATCGAAAGACGGGGAATGCGAGAGATCTATGGCATATCTCAACCATCTCCCGAGATCGAATTAACTTGTATTTTCTTGGCTGTTTCATTTTGTCGGGAAGTGGGAGAGAGACGCTCGATTTGGACTATCTATAATCTATTGCGTAGAGAACTGTGGATCAGCAACTACATAATCGTTTCGCATCCCGAGACAACGCAACACGGACACATCGACGCGACGGCCTCCATGAATCGCCCACATCAATTATACTTCTTCGGATGGCTACATTTCGACAACACCCAGTGCTTCACCCATTTTCACCTTTTGTCCTGGCCCCACACAGAACCTAAAACCTCCCTGTCCTGGCGGACCGTCTGGACTGGCCGCTGCTGCCGGTGCCTCAAAAACCAAAACAATAGTGCTACCCAATTGAAAGCCTCCAACCTCACTTCCTTTGGTGATGGGTTGGCCGCCCAGCAATGCGGATGCGCCCTTGTACGTGGCCTCGGCGAATCCGTTCTTCGGGGTTGCCTCGGTCGGGTCCTTGGTGAAGCTGTTGGTCCGTAACTCACGATCGAAGTTAATTATGATGCTGCCTACGTTGGTCGCGCCGACGGCAGTCATCGAGAACATTCCGTGTCGCCATCGCCCAAGCAACACCACACGCTCGTTGAGGACGAAAAGATCCCTTAGTCGTGACTGCAGCCAAGGCGATACCGAGTAGAGCTCTCCTGCAAAGTGTCGCCGCTGTTCGACAACCCAAGAGGCGGGAGAATGGAAGCGGTGGTAATCGCCGGGGGCGAGATAGATGACGCAGAAGAAGAGACGCTTTTGCGGGGCGGTGAACCAGCTTGTACCGGAGGGCTTAGCGACCTCTGTGCCAACCTCGAGTGTGGCGCTGGTAGAGGCGGGAAAGGATGCGTCGTGGGTGTCCGGGGCTGGCTTCGAGGAAGGTTTCCCAGAAAGCAGCGAGGGAAGAGTGTAGGAAATGCCGTTGACGTTGGCAAATTCTTCATCCGAATTGTACACGGTTGTATTGGGGTCGTTGTCACCACCCTTTCCGTAGCGTGCAGTTGTGGTCTCCCTGGGCCCAACACCCTTGCCCTCCAGCTTCTTTTTTATGAGAGCGGCCACATTTGGAGATTCACCCTCGCTGTGGATCGGTCCGCCCTGTGTACCGAGCAGCGCGTCCAGAGAATATGTCATTCCCTTCACTTGCTCCACCTCACCGCCAGCTCGAACTTCACCGAACTGCAGGACCTTGCCATCCGCAGGGGAGACCACCGAGTTAGACCTTGAGTCGATCGGACGACTTCCAGGTTTGAGCTGACGGTAGAAGAATTCGGCGAGGTTCCTGTAGTGGTCGAGGGGCTCCGCTACTTCTTCGAGGTTGACGCCGAAAAACCATGCGTACAGCTTGAAACCTGGTGCACGGAGGACTCTGGGAAGTGGAATTTCGTTGAAGCAGCCCCAGTAGTACGAGAGGGCTTTGAGTGGGAGTGTGGAGAGAATTTGAACTTGCCTGTACCACAGTAAGTGCCGTAATGGCAGCGAACAGCCAAGGTAAGAGGAAAATACCATGAGCCCATGGGTCGAATCTGCTTCTCGTGCACCGGCCGTTCCTCGCCACCATCCGCATCCTCACTGCGCGAATGGTTCTTCCGTATTTGCGTGAAGCCTACAACAGCAATGCCGACACCGACCGGAATGGCGTACCATTCCGTCTTCGTGTTTCGGAGTGCCTCGGTTAGCCTGTTGGAGAAGGATTGTCGGTGATGCTTCTGGCTGCCATGAAGCTTCTGGCGTAAAACAAGGGGAAGCGGGGCGCGGGGCTGTGTCGGGAGCCGTAGAACGGAGGGAGATGGCAGTTTGGGGGACCGCCACATTGCGCCTACGGCAGGCCTAGGAAGAGGCATCGTGAACGACAAATTGACGAATGGAGCGATCGCCAGTTCCAGTGTTCTGGGTACGGTTTCAATGACGTCTGATTACCAGCTGGTAGCATGAAGGATCTAATCGCGATAATCGGAGAACCGACCCAGATGATTTCACGCAACAAGTCCTAATTACCCTCGATCCAGAGTGCAGCAACACCACATCAACTTCGCGTTTCCACGATCTACCAGCGACTCACTGAACACGTAATACCCGGTTGCACCTACGTCCACCCCACCTCAGCCAATTCAAATCCTTCACCCCCTTTTCCTCTGGGACTGCGCGTCGTGCGCCGTGTCTTCTCACCATGTCGGGCGGTTCAAACATGTTCCTCTACTCGCTGTCGATTCTGCAGCCCTCCGCCGTTACGCAGGCAATCTTGGGTTCGTTCAGTGGGAAAAAACAACAAGAAATAGTTGTCGCCCAGGGCTCGCGACTATCGCTTTTCCGACCAGACGCCACGCAGGGGAAGGTCCACGAAGTGTTGACGCACGATGTCTTCGGAATCATCAGGTGCATGGCGGCCTTCAGACTGGCAGGGAGTTCAAAAGGTATGTTTTGAATCCATCCCGACTTCTTGAACCCTGATTCCACGGCAGTTTAGTGATTTTTGCAAGTGGTCTAAGGTCAGCAAGATCGCGTTTGCCGTAACTGCGGCTCGGGGAGACTGGTTTGCCACCAGGAGCGTTTGCTAACGCGATGATCTTCAGACTACATCATTGTCGGTACGGACTCGGGACGTATCACGATCCTCGAATACCAGCCCCAAGTCAACAGATTCCATCGCCTCCATCTGGAGACCTTCGGCAAGTCGGGTGTGCGGCGCGTTATCCCCGGACAGTATCTTGCCTGCGATCCGAAAGGCAGAGCCTGTTTGATCGCGTCGGTGGAAAAGAATAAGCTTGTCTATGTGCTCAACCGAAACGCTCAGGCGGAGCTTACAATATCGAGTCCTCTGGAAGCTCACAAACCTCACTGTTTGGTGTTTTCGTTGACAGCATTGGACGTTGGTTACGAGAATCCGGTCTTCGCTGCACTGGAAGTGGAATACGGCGAGTCGGATCAGGATTCAACGGGGCAGGCGTACGATGAGATTGAGAAAATGTTGGTGTACTATGAGCTAGATTTGGGATTGAATCACGTCATCCGAAAATGGTCGGACCCCGTGGACAGGAGTGCGAACATGCTGTTCCAGGTTCCCGGAGGTACTGACGGTCCGTCCGGAGTCTTGGTGTGCGCGGAGGATTGCATCTACTACAGACATGTGGGCCGGCTGGCATCGCGAGTGCCAATTCCGAGGAGGAGGGGAGCCACCGAAGATCCACACCGGAAACGAACCATTGTGTCGGGTGTCATGCACAAGATGAGAGGCGCCTTTTTCTTCCTCTTGCAGACGGAGGACGGCGACCTTTTCAAGGTAACGCTAGACTACGACGACGAGATCGGGGTGTCGCGAATCAGGATCAAATATTTCGACACCGTACCGGTGGCCACGAGTTTGCTCATTCTCAAAAGCGGATTTCTGTTTGTGGCCTCGGAAACGGGCAACCAGTATGTATCAGCTATCTGGACCATGAGGATTGGTGCTAACCAGACGCATCGCAGTAATTTCTACCAGTTTGAGAAGTTGGGCGATGATGACGAGGAGGCGGAATTCAACAGCGAAGATTTCTCGCCTGACCCCTCCGACTCATACCAACCGTGTTATTTTCAAATCCGTGCCCCCGAAAATCTTTCTTTGGTGGAATCCATGCACAGCATGAACCCCCTGCTCGACTGCAAGGTGGCGAATTTGACGGACGAAGATGCGCCTCAAATCTACACGGTGTGCGGCGGTGGGGCGCGTTCGACCTTCCGGATTTTGAAGCACGGGTTGGAGACAACGGAGATCGTGGCTTCGGAACTTCCGGGTGTGCCGAGTGCCGTTTGGACTACAAAATTGACAAGCGGTGATGAGTTTGATGCTTACATCATTCTTTCTTTTAACAACGGAACGCTGGTATTGAGTATCGGAGAAACAGTCGAGGAAGTGACTGACACTGGCTTTTTGTCATCGGCGCCTACCCTTGCGGTCCAACAGCTCGGTGACGACGGACTCCTCCAAGTCCACCCCAAGGGTATCCGACATATCCGTGCCGACCGAAGAGTTAACGAGTGGCCTGCTCCGCAACATAGATCTATTGTGGCGGCGACGACCAACTCCCGTCAGGTCGCGGTGGCACTTTCCAGCGGTGAAATCGTATACTTCGAGATGGACTCGGATGGCCAGCTCGCTGAGTACGAGGAGAAGAAAGAAATGGCTGGCACCGTAACATGCCTGTCGCTAGGCGAAGTGCCGGAGGGGAGGTTGCGGTCGTCATTCTTGGCTGTTGGATGTGACGATTCGACCGTCCGTATCTTGTCATTGGATCCGGATTCCACGTTGGAGTCGAAATCGGTGCAGGCTCTGACATCTGCTCCTTCGGCGCTATGCATCATGTCGATGCCGGATTCTGCCTCCGAAGTGTCCAAGACCTCAACGTTATATCTCCACATTGGATTGTACAGTGGTGTTTACCTGCGAACCGTCCTTGACACTATCACTGGTGAACTTACCGATACCCGAACCCGATTTCTTGGACCAAAGCCGGTCAAAATCTCACCGGTAGTGGTGCAAGGCCAACCAGCAGTATTGGCCCTGAGTTCTCGCCCGTGGTTGGGCTACAATGACAGCCGAGGACAGTACATGCTCACGCCACTCACCTATCCGGCATTGGAATGGGGCTGGACCTTCAGTAGCGAACAGTGTCCGGAGGGAATGGTCGGGATTCAGGGTCAGAACTTGCGGATCTTCGCGGTCGAGAGACTCACCGACAACCTTCAGCAAGAGACTATTCCCCTCTCCTACACTCCCCGCAAAATGGTCAAGCACCCGGATCAACCTTACTTTTACACGGTTGAAGCGGATCCCAACACTCTCTCCGTCGCCACAAAGCAGAGTTTGGTTGAGCAGGCGAATGGCGCCCTGAACGGTGACAGAGCTGCATTCGACCTTCCGGCGGAAGATTTCGGTTACTCGCGGGGAGAAGGACATTGGGCGTCGTGTATCTCCGTTATTGATCCGTTGAACAAAGAGGTCACCCAAAAGATTGAGATGACGGAGAATGAGGCAGCGTACAGTATCGCTATCGTCTCGTTCGCTTCCCAGGACGACCAAACCTTCCTTGTGGTCGGTACCGGGAAGAATTCCAATGTCATCCCACGGAACTCTCAGTGCGGATTCATTCACATCTATCGATTCATCAACGATGGCGCAGGACTGGAGTTTGTCCACAGGACCAAAACCGACGAGCCAGCGCTTGCGCTGCTAGGATTTCAGGGACGTCTCCTCGCTGGTACCGGAAAGAGTCTTAAGATCTACGACCTCGGAATGCGACAGCTCCTTCGAAAGGCACAGGCTGACATCGCCGCCAACCTGGTCGTCGGCCTCCAAACTCAGGGTTCGAGAATCATCATCTCGGACATCCAGGAGTCGGTTACATATGCGGTATACAAGTACCAAGACAACAAAATCATCCCCTTCGCCGACGATATGGTTTCTCGCTGGACTACCACGACGCACATGCTCGACTACGAATCTGTCGCTGGTGGTGACAAATTTGGCAACTTCTGGATCCTGCGATGCCCGAAGAAAGCCTCGGAGGAATCCGACGAAGACCCCGCCGGCGGTCACCTTCTCCACGAACGCTCCTACCTGCAGGGTACTCCGAACCGACTCGAGCTCATGGCTCACTTCTTCACACAAGACATTCCGACGAGTGTGCAGAAGGCGCAACTGGTTGCCGGAGGCCGCGAGGCGATCGTGTGGACTGGCCTCCAGGGTACAATCGGACTCATGGTGCCGTTCGTCAGCAAGGAGGATGTCGACTTTTTCCAGACTCTTGAGCAGCACATGAGGACAGATGACGCGCCCCTTGCCGGTAGGGACCATCTCATCTACCGTGGATACTATGTTCCGGTTAAGGGCGTCGTGGATGGAGATCTTTGTGAGCGCTTTTCTCTACTGCCTAGGGACCGGAAAGCGACAATCGCGGGAGAGCTGGATAGAACGGTGCGGGATGTGGAGCGCAAGATTGCGGACATGCGCAGTAGGGTCGCATACTAGGTGTGGCTCTTCGGGTTGGAGGACGGGAGGGGATGTATCTTCTGTAATAGCGAATTTTTGGCCACGTGGTTAGTTTTGTTGGTGCTTATGATTACATCGGAAAGCACGGTGTGACATCCTAGTAGAATCATATACCAGACATGAAAATGGACGATGCTTCTCTGTGGAGATCACGTTCCTTGGGAAGCTCGGCTGTTTCCCAAGCATGCGACCGACAATCGAAATCCACTCCAAAGAAAAGCGCTGCAGTTTCTGATGTTCAAAAAGGGTCGGTTTTTTTTTTGCCTAATTCTCGAAGGCCTTGATTGACTCGCGCATATGAGTCTCACCAACTATGCCACATCCGACAATTTACGCGAGCCTCTCTTCGTCGTAGTGTTCTCCACCCTGTCGGCAGCGACATCAGCTTGGTGCTGCTTGCTGCCATCAACGCCCCGAGCCAACCAACATTTCGTCGAAGTCACAACGAGGGAAGAAATAATATCCCCGAAAGGAACAACCAAACGATCGAGCGAAGGTCATCGCACTCCCACGTCCGCCGCGCCCTCATCGAGCGAACCTTTGTGTCAGACGCACCGCCACTACCCACAACCACGGCCACAACAATCAACCACGTCCACAACTGCACCCCTTTACCCCATCCATATCTGCATACGTCGTCACATCCGCCATCGATCAGAACCGGCCGACCCCCCCTCACCGCTCGCCATGTTCTGTCTCCGCAGGTTCGTAATGTAAATGCATGATTTTTATTTATGCAGCCCGCATCACGCAACGAACTAACTTGGCGGGCTATCGTAGCTGGCTCCCGCTTCTGTTCATCCCGACGTCCGCATCGCCTGCTTTCATAATCCTCTTCCTGATCTCGACGTACCTCTTCCATCGCCCTTGGTATATGCTCACCCTCCTGCATCCCACCTTCCACCCCCAGCCTCGCTGCTTTGCGTCGTCCGCAACTACTGACGCGGAATAGCATCTATTGCTCGCTGATCATGCTCACGCTCTTCTCGTCGAGCTGCTACTGGTCTGACCGGTGCTTCCTCGACTCCAACGGCGGCCGCTGGTTCGAGCCCCGTCTATACTCCCTATCGGCTGACGGTGCGCCCTGGACCGGGATCGGCCTGGGCTGGCTACGGAACATGGTCGGGAGACGCGAGTGGCGGCTGCCATGCGTTGATGTCAACGTTAGGTTATAGCCTGGGAAGTTGAAACGGTAGGGAAGTAGCAAGAATCAGGAATGGCGTTGTGGGTTGGTTTTGTTTCACCTTTTTTCTTGTGCTCTGCTTCTATTAGGCTTCTTTGCATTTGGCTGTTGGGGCTGGGGCTGGGGCTGGTCGGATAAGATGCGAGTGCGGCTTGCGTAATATTTCATCTTGTAATCTGGCTTTGTTTCACTATTGTTGCATGGATGCGGGTGTTTGTCATCGGCATGTGGACATACAATCAGGAGGGATGCGAGATCTTGCTCTATGATGGATTTGGCGGAGAGATAGAAGCCTTGAGGGCAAAGTTGTGTGTTTCAAGCTGTAAATTTCTATCACGAATAACGCTTAGTGAATTCAACTCATATATTATCACTCGTAAGAAAGATCGTAGAAGTATCTACGTGTATTATTGTGTTGGGAGCTACAACGGGCCACCTGCGATCCGAAGATTGGACAAGTGTGTACATCGCGCGATTAATGACAAAAGAAAATAAAAAGACCTATTATCATGTCGGTAATTCCATAGAGCTTGCACCACAGCCGCAGAGCCGCACGGCGACACCAACAAATCCCTTGTCAAGTTTCCCCGGCCGTCTCCAGTTGTGGAATGACGTCGGGCTTTGGTCTTAACAACCCCACATACAGCACTTCTAGGGAAATACAATTGACGTCGATCTTCAGCAATACACCATGTGGAGACCACCGTCTTCCCGCGCATCGCTTCGCACCGGAAAGTCTTCTGCACGGGTACTCTTCTACTCCTATGGGACGTCCACACGCATACCCCCTCCCACGCCACCACCACCCACGACATTCCCGAATACCTACTTCCTCCCGTCCACCCCACGCAGCAACAACAGCAGCAGCAGCAGCAGCAAAAATGGTCCCAGCTCCAGCTCCTCGACCTCATCGTCCCCAGAAGAAGACGACCGCACGATCCGGCTTGGCCGGACGATCCGCATCCTGCAAGAACGCATGCCAACACTCCTGCACTCCCCGTTACCGACCGAAATCCTCAGCCCATCGATCTCGCTGCACCTCTTCCCGAGCACGCACCCACATTTACCGGTTGTGCGGGGCCGGGTCGCCTATATCGCGGCATTGTGGACGGCTCCGATAGCGTGGCGGCGCTTGCCGGGACGCAACACCACACTCGAAGTCGTCAGCGAGCGCATGCTGGCCGGCGAAGTGCTGCGCATCAGGTGGAAGGGTGAGGGTGAGTTCGAGGGCGTCTTCGAGTTCGAGTTCGACGAGCTCGGAAGGGTCAAACGACACGTCATTGAGAATTGCGAGAAGGACGACGGTGGCGAGAACCTTGCCGGCGTCATCACCGTAACTGAGTGGCTGCTGGGGAAGGCCCGGGGCCAGACGAGCGGCGGCGGCGGGTTGGCGTGGCAGTATGAGAGGGTTAAGCATGGGAAACGGTAGTGGGTGCATTGCATTTTCGTTCTCAGAGGCGTTACGGGAATTGGTTGAGTTCAATTTACTCTTGTTTTATTGGCCTTCGGCTTGTTTTCGTATCATTGGCAGCGGGGGGTTTGTGCGATGTAAATACATACATACTAGGACTATGATGTACGAGCATACATCAATCCTCATCAATAGGCTCGGCAGCTGTCGCTGGGGGGGGGAGGAATTTCTCTTCATTCCTCTTAGATACTGGTGACTTCAGGGCTTCCTCATTGCAGTATAAGCCTCATGAGATCACGGACAAACACACCGCTTCCTGTCTTGTCTAGCCAACCATCAAACTCCCCAAGTTCAAAAGCCAGCCCACCCGTGTCTCGCTCCGGCCGGTTCTAATTGTAGCGTTCCTAGCTTAGGTACTGTATAGTCAAGGGGAGGGTAAAAAAAACGTGGTTTTCCCGCTGTACGCATATCAAAACGGGTATTTTTCACGTCGTGATACGATAGAAATATGCATTTAGCGGGAAAACTACCTCTTCTTTTTACCTTATACAGTAGCCATATTTGCCTCGTCACTTCATAATATCAAAACCTTGATAGTATATCCATTGCATCATCCATATCACTTGTGTATACCAATGCCACAGCATTCGACCTACATACATATGGCGGCTGGAGGCCCGAGAAGCACTAAACTTCGCTCTGCTTGGGAACAGCAGCTGAAGAGGAGATGCGATGCTCATGAGCATCGCTGTGTCGTGGGTCAGGCCATGCCTTGAGGTACCATCGAATCAAAAGCAGAATTCACCCGCCTGGAGAGGTTTTAGCTGTCTAGGACATCAGATTAAATTCCACGTGACCTAGAAAATCATAAAAACTCCCCATTAGTTATCTAAAAAGACAGATAAAAACTCGCCAACTGTCCTACATATGTAAGATGACGGATGGAAACTCAACCAGGGAATTTTCGAGCCAAAAATACTCATCATACTGGGAAGCCAAAGAAGTTCTGAGAGGAGATCTTGATGCTCATGAGCACAGGTATAATGTGGTGAGACCTACCGACGCCTTGAGGTACATAGCTCCTTTTAGGGTTTCTTGGGCCAGAGGCAGATGCTAATCTTGCCCTCTCCTCCTCAATCCAGAGGCTTTCTTTCCGACCTCAACAAGTTCCCAGACGAGTATTGAATCAAAATATAATAATATGATGGCGGCTAGACGTCGATGCTGCAGCCGACACGTGCATTCACCTCAATCGTTCACAGTTCCGAGTATGAAAGTACCGCCTATGTAAACCCCCTTAACCCAGAAACCTTTTCGTCGATGTCGAGGTGCCCCTCACGGCCTCTGTTCTCCAATTTCAAGATCTCCACCACCCCCGCTTCTTCTTCCGGCGCCACCAGTAGGTTGGGTGATGAACTATGGTTTTGGTCGCGCGACCAGCCGTGTACACTGTAAGCAGTAACTACATACAAAAACATGCGAGTCATGTCGCTTTTGTCTTAACGGACTGGAGCCACAACTGGGTTACTTGTTTACTCTTAAAATCTACCGGTTTGCAGATGGGGTCAAGGTCTGGTGCCTAAAATCCGACCTGAAACGATTCTCAGATCTTGCAGGTTAACTTTACTCGCGGTATGTATGAGGCATGTATAAGGCGGACGGAATGTAGGATAATTTTGCTAATCTTGTACCACGATTCACTACAGCTAACGAGAGGCCGCAGAGCCCGATGGAACACAACGTGATATGTAGGTTCGTCACTAACGATTGCCAAGCGCAGTCCGCGGCTGGAATGTTCTATATACGAGGACTCCTCCTTTGAAACGCCGGAAGGGCTCGGATCGGAAACGACGAGGTGATATCTACGGGTTGGCAAGATTCCTCTTGTTGTCCGTCCCAGCGGATCGGTACACCTTGGCCACCTCTGCCCATTTTAACGGGTCAAGGCCGTTCCATTGGAAGAGGTCTTCGTTGAAATTTGGTTATCGGCAGTTCTGGAAAAGCTTGTCCACTCGGGTTTTTTTGTGGCTGGAGATTTAGCATGGGAGTTAAGCGCCAGACTACGTACAAAGCCCCGCCTTCCGTTCTTGCAGAATAGATAACCTCCTATTTTGGTGCCGTATTTAAACTGGCTGTCAAAGGTGGAAAACACCAGTGAAAAACATGTGGCTTTGTAAACGTTTGGGATATTCCGAATAAACATGCTAAATCTATGGACTCTTTGTAGGAGTCTATTCGGTTTTATATGTACTCCTTGGTAGTCGGTGACTCGGCGGGCAGTTATCGACCAAAATATGTGTGTTTCTAAAAGCTTCTATTGGAAGTGACAGACTCGCGGAGGAGGAATTGACAGTTTAATAGTAGGGAGAATTCAAATTGCTTTACAGGTCAGTTGAGTCTCCTTACTTGCAACGCATGTAATTCATGATAAACAAAACTCCTCGAGCAGGCGCACTGTTCCGAGGGTAGAGGAAGATACAGCTTGACCTACGGAAAGGAGCAATGGACGTTCGGTTACTGGCTGGGCTGACTTCTAGCCAACTTTTTTTTATTTAGTCATTAATCGCGCGCGACCTATAGAGATCATGGAGATATGCACATTGTCCGGTTCTAGTCTGCAGTCTGCCCCGACCTTGATCAGTTCGCAGGCGGCTCGTTGCAAACTCCCCTTTGCCCTCAGCCCAGGCCTGACAAAAAAAGATAGGAGCGCACCAGGGAATTACAAAGGAAAGCCGCCCCCAACTCCTATACTCTTCCACTGATGTCATTAAGGAGAGTGGAGAGGAAGTCCAGCCGCCTGGCTGCTCCTCGCATCGGCAAAAAATTCCAGATCTGAAACCGGCCTTTCCCTCCCAGTCACCTCCCGAACACTTCCTCACGGAGTCTTCTGTTGGGTCTCCCAGTAGGGGCGATTCTTGGAAACATGTTGCCGCGTTTGTGTCCTGTGCGGGCACCGCAGGACTGAGTGGTGGGCCGACTCTTCGTTCCATTTCAGGGGCACTGGCCAGTGAGGCAGTGACCCGGTTTCAGCTGGTAGGAGCCTCTTGGGATTACTAGCCACCGTTCCGTCCGGCCTGAAGCCGATGGCGCTGAGCACGCCAAATAGGTCACGTTATAAACAAGTGATATTCTGTGGATGGATTGCACTCATCACACCTCACTCGCTCGGAAACCTGGATCCTGCAGCTGGGTAGTCTACTACGAGATTAGGTGGGGAACTACAACGGCTGATCGAGGTCGAGGTCCAGACAGTAGACGGGAACCGGACAGTGTGTACATCTCCATGATCTAGCGCGATTAATGGCAAAATAAAATCCACACGATTATGCCCTTGGTGCGGGTTCTAGGTGTCCGTGTGCTTGGGAATCCGGGGCTGTCAGCGGCAACTCTGGTGGGGTATGGTACTGGCTATCTCCAGATATCTAGTCACCAGACCAGTGGCAACAGAATTCTCCATCTTCTCCCCTGCTAGCGGCTGATCACATGCCGATTCGACTTCAATGCGGAATCACTCCACGACGATCTGCGCTCACACCACGCGATAGCAATTGACGTCACTCCATGGGGATCACTCCATATTAAGGATCGGTTTTCGCATTCATTCACTTTACATATCTTCACATACGAAAGACACAGTGCGAGCACCCATAATGTCAGGCTCACATAGTACCCCACTCGGCGCCGGAAAGGACAGCCACTCCTACAACATCGACGCGGTTAGCAACCAAGGACAATTCCACGCTAGAAAGCCTCGGGGCCATCCTCTGATGACGGGCGGTGTAGGTGCAGCCCCGTTTTTTGCTTCGGATCGAGATCTGACTTTCCTCGCAGCACCAACCGGGACAGATGGCGTCCCCCACGGACTCTGTTCCAACCTTCCACGCGAAGACCCTGTCGCCCGGTAGTGCGCCCCCAGAGCGCACGTTCCAACCTAACGCGGTTGAGAACACGGTTGGCGACTCGGTCTTCCCGACCGGCATCGAGGGCATGCCTGGCTCAACCTCCGGCGATGTTCACACCGGCCTGGGCCACCCGGGCTCAGGAATGACGAGTACCGAGCACGACGGCCAGCACGGTAGGGCGCGGCAGCGCCTCGGATTGGCGAAGCATGCGGCTAGCAACGTAGCGCATGCGAGTGAGGAGTTGGGCGGCGCGAATCCGAGGGTCGATAGTAGGCAGAGGGGACTGGATAACGAGCAGCCGCGGGGAAATCATAGGGGCAGTAAGGGAGAGCGCGTGGCGGAAGATCAGCCGTCGAGTACGGCTTAGGGAGTGTGAGGGCTTGTGTGATCGCGGGGGAGATCATCCCGAATGTTGATCGGTTTGTTTGGTGTGTACTCGAGCTCTTGGCCATCTTATCGATTTAAATCTTCTCGTGAATGTATATTTCATCGGTTAAGCCGTGACGATTACGGTGAAGCAGTATATCCGACGGGTGTTTGGCGTAGGTATCATATCTGATATGGATAATAATATCTTGTGGGGTTGACAATGGATTCATGAGCCCCCGGGAAACGAATGGAGAAAGGTAGAGCTACAATCGACTCTTGTGCCTGTATCACTAGCGGATGCTGGCGACGAGACTGCCAGAGAAGCCTTATATAAAACTTCAGCATACAATCTAAATGTGCTTTGTATTTGTTTCTGCGTAGCAGTTGAAACAATTGTTGAATATTACCGCAAATCTCATACCACAATTTATCGGCAAGCCAGGATACAAGTGAGTCAGCCTACAGGGCAGTCTGTGTTGTTCGTGGGGTAGGGGTGATATACTGTGCTGGGGCGGCGAGACACATCCTCCTGGCTTCATGCTATTACATGTATACTTTATCCACATCGCATCATCGTGCCTGCTCGCGGTGGTATGGTTTTTCCCAAACACCACCCCCCCGTGAAAACCCATCTGTGAGTACTTGTTGCCGAAGTACTGGATTCTCGGAACATTTGATCCCAATTGATACATTCATCAAAGCCGGTCCGTCCCACAATATATGCAACCGAGGAGTAGGGAGTCTGGAGGCGGCTTCCTTTTGTCTTTCCTTCGGTGCGCTACATTCCTCTCGGGATAGGCCCGTGCGGAGGGCAAAGGGGAGCTACAACGGGCCATCTGCAGTCCGACCGAGGTTGGGGTCGGACTGTGGACGGGAGCCAGACAACATGTACATCGCCATGATCTAAACAGGTCGCACGCGATTAATGAACAAAAAACCAATAAATGCAATCCCAATCCAGGAGTTCCGTTCAGGGGTTTGACATGCTTATCTAGCATAGAAGTGGCCAAAAGAAACGCTATTAAAGGTCTCCCTCCTTCCATTCCCTCCTCCATTCACCCCATCTTTCAACTCCACAGGTCTCATCGTTCCACACACTACCGAGGCGCTTCTTCGCATTCTGCATCTCTATTAAGCATGTAACTGGTTAAGGGGAAAGCTGCTAAAGCTCTAAATTCCTTCCTACTCGCCTTCTTCCTACTATGCTTACCTCCATCAGCTTCCCTCTAGCATATACCTAGATTTCATCGCCACAGAAGTGGCTGCTCACATCATCCTCCATCCTCCATCCACCAATTCTTTTCCAACCTCTCTACGCATCTTTCTGCCTTTTCCATCACGCCTGCTGCCACGTCGAATGGCTTCGATCAACCAACCAGAAGAGAATGCAAGGTCTTAAAGGACCCATCCATCGGTCTTCTCTACCTCCTTCACCGCCTTCTACACCGCCTTGAATTTCGAAGGGAAACTGGTTTCTCCCTAGCCACAGGTATAAATTTTCCATCTCACTTCCAGAAGGCCCAGTGATAATCATTACAGGCTTATCGGCCGTTTGAGAGTTCGAGGGCCATTCGACAGGCACCACACAGCATCAACACGACATAGACTGACGTCCTCCATCCACCCTCTTTGCTGTCCGAGGTTTATCGTATTCACACCCTCTTGGGTCAAAGGAGGTTGCCGGAGAGCAGCCCTGTTTCGTGAGACCGTTGAGCGTGCAGAGAGTTTGATGGATAGCATCTCTATCATCCGACGTCTCGATTGGAAATCAGGGCCTGGAGGTGGCTCGGCTTTGAGCACGAGATGCAGCCAGGGGCGATAGGCTGGAGAAGCGTTTCGATACAATGATTAATGAGGTGGGGGGACGTTTCAATGCACAATCTGAAGTGCTCGGGGTTCTCACTACCCGATGGTAGGCAGCTACACCGTCTTTGAAGAGCTTACTGGAACCAAGCTAACCCGCCTCCTAAACACGACTCTCTACCTCCGGGCATTCTCTAAGCATGCTGTTTGGATCAATCCGTCGGGCAGTAGGGGATGCGGATGTGGAGGGGGAGGTTCAATGTTCTTTCGAGCCGTATTGATCATCCGAGATGATTGCCATGAAGACAGAAGAGAGCGAATATGTGCCGAATCTCGAATGGGACTACTCTGTGAATTGTCGATTTGGGGCTCTTCTCGTTCAGAGTGTTTGGTTGATTGATTAGATGCGAAGCTGCCTGATGTGTTCCTGTCCATGGTGGAGGCAGTTGCTTTCCCTCCTCTTTCTCTCGTGTCTCTCTTCATTTTTACCATCTGCAACGCACAATACAACAGCTAGTACATTTACCTCAACCCCATCTTTCGAAACTGCATTTGAAACTCCAATACAACCTCCGGCATGGCCTACATAGCGTCAGCGAACCCAATCCATCTCTATCAGATTGCGATCAAATTCCACCCCCATCGACGACATCCATCTTACCCAGGTCCTCGGGCTGAAGTGGAAACCAACGACGACAACCCCCTCGCCTCCAAGGTGAACAGAGGACACTGGGGCGGCTTGCCTTATATTATGCGACGATGTGCGAGTGATGAAGCCGATCAGTATTGCGATGGGAGTTCTGGTGTCGTCTAAATACCTGTAGGTGAATGGGCATACATCTAAGTACTTCCTGGTGGCGGCTAGTGCATTGTTCCACCCAACACGGTTCTAATCGAGTACTTACATCATACACAGTTGGCGTGTTGGGTATAACTACCATCAGTCGCGGTGAGGTGTATACTGGTCATAACTTCTCACCCGACAACGTCGACTCTGAGCATTAGTATGTATATCTGCTACTTGCAGCCATACCCTGTCCCCGGCCGAGGAGGACATACAGAGTGAGGTGTCGGGGTGGGAACTCTGGGAGCGGAGGGGACGGGAAGAGGAAAGAAGGGCGGAGACCGAGGAGTTGGGTGCTGGAGGTGAAGAACAACTGCTGTTCCTCTGTAATTTCCTTGCTGCGCTTTTACTTTCTTGGGGCTGGGTGGAGGGCAAAGGGGAACTTGCAATACGCCAGATAGTTTGTACATCGCGATGATCTACCCATGTATGTATAGTTATAGGTCGGATGCGACCAGTGAATAAACCAAACAAAAGCAGCTATCCTGTCCTTCGATTACATAGTTTTTTTACCAGTATATTGCCAAGCGACACAGCCCACCCCAAACGAAACCCGGCGCATCATAACCTAACCAACCGCGCTCCGATCCCAGACCAGCCAGCTCATGATCTCCGTCGCGATCGTCGGCTGACAACATTAGGACAACCGCGAATGCGCGTCGTTTTTCTCGCAACCCCCAATGATTGCAGCAATGGATCTCACGTCCTCCCCGCCCCAGAGCTCGCTCCCCCCGCCGCGCACTGGAAGTGGTCCCCGTACCCGAACTTTCGAGGCGACCAATGTTACCGATTGCTCGGTTGCCAGTTATACCACGTGCTGACTATGGCAAGGCTTGCCAGGGCGAACGCCAAACTTTCACACCTACCATGCGACACCGCTGGCATGTCTTTTTCCCTCCGCAGGGCTGCAGAAGAGGCCTCGCGTAACGTGGGATGGCCATGGCGGCGGCAAGCCTCCCGCTCGTATGTATAGGCGTCTCCTGACTCGTATGAACTTCCGGCCAGCGAGATGCGGTGTGACGGGCATGGGAAAATGTGTGGTGGATGTAAGTGAACTGGACGTGGGCTTAGTCGCTGCAAGTCTCATGGTCTGGAGGAGAAAGAAAGAAAGAAAAATCCTGCGTCGTGTGGATGGATGGATGCGGTGTGCGTGCATTAAGCCATGGATAAGTCCGGCCAAGGCAGCCAGCGAGCTGCTGCCTGGCTCGACGTTGGGTACTTACATCCCCAACGCGCTGTGCCGTACACTGCTGTGCAGTATCATACATAACCCCCATCCACTATCCATCCCCTCATCTTCCTCCCCTCATCTTTCTCCCCCTCATCTTCCTCCCCCTCATCTTCCTCGCCCTCATCTTCCTCCCCGTCATCTTCCTTCCTCTCATCTTCCTCCCCTCATCTTCCTCTTCCTCATCTTCCTCCCCCTCATCTCCCTCCCCTCATCTTCCTCCCACTTCATTTGCCTCACCCGACCCCGGGCCTACTCATCGTCCGTATCGTTTTTACCATCGACATCGCGAGATACTGAAAACTATGCCGCTGAATATCGTTCTCCGCAGCGACGACGAGGATAGCGACTTCGAAAATTCCGCGTCCGATTATGAAATTATAAGACAGCCGTCGCGGCCGAGCTCGTGGGAGACGTATCGTGGCGATCCGAACGACGATGGCTGCGACTCCGAGGATGATTACGTGGCGCCGCGACAGCATGCCCATCCGGGACACTCGGGACAGCACCCTCATTCCCATCCTCACCAACACCCCAATCCGCATGGTCCGCATCCCCACGGACCTCCTCACCATCCGCAACAGCACCCCCACGGACCTCATCCGGGACAGCACCCTCACCCGGGGCAGCACCCTCACCCGGGGCAGCACCCTCACCCGGGACAGCACCCCCACCCGCAACAGCATCCCCATCCACAACAGCACCCGAAGTCACACCACAGCAGGCGCTCGACGGCTATCGATGAGGAGCGCAAGCTTAGGCGAGAGGAGGAGGAGCTGAAGGAAATGTTGCGGAAAATGAGGGAACAAAAAGGAGGGGTAAGCGATTGCGGGGGCGAGGAGAGGGGGGACCGAGCTGGGGTTGGCGAGGAAGCGGAGGCTGACGACGTTAGGTCGATTCTCCCGGCTCGCGCGCGCAGTATTCAGAAGGCGGCGGCGGCGGCAGTGACTTCCAGGACAGACACTCGCCGGTGTTGGCGTCGTACTCATCTTATTCCACCGCCGACGGTCGCCGCGCAAAGGTTTACAACAACCCGCCCGGTGCACCGCGCTATGTCGGCAGCAACCATGTAAGTCTGATAGAAGCGCATTCCTGTATGGTTGGCGAAAACTCATACTTGTTGTTAGGCTTCCCAAGCGTCGGCTTTGGCGAGCGAGGTTGAACGACTCCGTCTGCAGGAAGCCCGTATAGCCGAGGACCTCGCAAGAGCACATCAGAGTCGCTCGGCGATGCACGATGGCCGGCAGACACAGGCGATGCAAGAGCAGCGGCAAGCAGCGGCCATGCACGAAGCGCAACAGGCTCAGGCGATGCAGGATGCGATCCAAGACGGTCGTCCGAAGGGACGCGAGGGTCGCCCTCCGCCTGGACCATCCCGCCATAGCAGTAGGAGTGGACCAGGTGGCAGCGGGGGCAGGGTGAGTTCTCGGAATCTCTGTCCTTTGTTAGCCCTATCTAACTACGAAGCAGCCTCCGCCAAGAGTCAGCCATGGTGCGAGCTACGGTCGGGGCCCTCCGGTGCCACCGGGCCCGAGAGGCGCCCCGCCCATGGACACATACACGATGGACTCTGATCCTGAAGAATTCCACGACGGCCCGCAGTATGCGATACACGCACCACCACCGCGTGGCCCGCCGTCACCACCTCCGCCTTCATCCCGCCACGGGGGACCATACACCGAACCCCCACACGACCGCCCAAGTAACCGTCGCGATTTCCCCGGTGATCGACCCGCTCCCGTTCGATACGTCAGCGCCGGCACCCACGGCAGTGATGATGAGGATTACCATCCGGGACCCCGCGGAGCTCCCCCGCCGCCCCGTGGCGCCCCACCACCCCGTGGCGCGCCGCCACCCCGCAGAGCTCCTCCACCTCGAGGGGCTCCTCCACCGGGACCTGGATATCCCTTCGATCCTCGTGGGCCACCTCCGCCGCCAGCCAGGGACGACCCAGCTTGGAGCGAACAAGCTTTCCGCTCGCCAGCACCCCTCCCGACGCCACTGAAGCTCATAGACCCCACCGGGCGTGTTGTTTCTTTTCCTTTCGCACAGTGCAAAAAGTTCAATGTAAGACTTCAAGATACAACTTCCCCACCTCATCTCTCGGTTAGAATGCTAACGCAATAATATTCCCGTAGGACATGCAAGAGCTCATCAAGGGTGCTTGCGGCTATCTCGACAAGATTGGACCCGCCGTGATGTCTGGCATGTACGAACTTCTCGAGGCCGACGGCAGGAGGGTTAGGCCGGAAGAGTGGCAAGACCTGGTGACGCCCGGATGGGAGCTGACTTTGAATGTCATCTCGCCACCGCCGCCACCGCCTCGGATGCCCGAGTTTACGCTCGAAGGACATCGCGTTAGGGAAGAACGGAGTGCCTATTATAGATAAAGAACACTCGTGGCATGGTAAACGTTGGGCTTGGGGGGGTGCTGGAGATATTACAGTCTTTTGGTTTTGGGCATCGTACTGTTGTGCTCTTTTTTTTTGAATTTTTTGCTCCCAACTGCTGCCTATAGCAAACTCCTTCTTTGCCGTTTTGGGATACGCAATAGCTGTTACTACTCGCATCTGTGAAATTGAGGTTCCCGTGCAAAGACATACCGTGGGAGCTCTCACTCGACAACGCACGGCTTCGGGCTGGCTTCCGCACTGTGGTCAAAACGGCCAAGCAAGCAATCTGAGATTGTGATTGTCGTCTTGCTTGATGCATCACGAAAGAGTAGAATAGCAAGCGCTAGCTGGATTTATATACACAGGTGTCTCAGTAACCCTCCCTGACTAAGCTCCAGCGCTCACCTTCGACACCAGTCTCGTGCGATTCCCGGCCACCGAGGTCTCTCACGACTCTGATACTGCCCTGCCAACCCACCGCCTTCGCATCCCTCACCTTCTTCAGACGCTTCAGCGTCTCTACCCTTTCCTCTGCGGCGGGGGCCGAAGCTGCGGCCCACGAGCTGCCACCCTCCTGCTCTCCATCGAAGAAACTGAACTCTCCGTCCAAGACGCTGCCGCCGGCATCCTGCGTGACCATCTCCAGCTCCAACACCTGCAAGCAATCCCCCTCATTCTCCGTCGTGTTCGCGACGAAGCGTACTAGTGTCTCGGCCTGGCGCTTCTCCATCCACTCGGGCACGGCGCAGAGCACGAGCGTGGTGAGCCGCGGCAGCAACCGGCGGCGCAGGCCGTTGGGGGCGGTGACGACGCCGTGGGGGGCGCGGAGCGTGCGCAAGACGCGGCTAGCGTAGACGTGCAGGGGCGGAACGAGCCCGGCGGGGTCGCCGAGGGGCGTCCCGAGGTCGAGCGTCACCAGCCGCGCGGCCATGATCAGTTTGATCGCGCCGGCGACGGTGAGGGAGTTATCGGCGATGCGCAGACGCGTCAGTCCGGCTTCTTCCATCACGAACGAGGAGAGGTACCCCGGCGGCGCGAAGGAGTAGTCCAGTAGCAGCTGCGCCGAGGAGTCCGTGAGCGAGTTCCCGCGCACGTCGAGCGAGCGGACGCCGAGTCCCAGACGCTTGGCGGCGGGCCGCCAGACCTCGTCCGTCAGGTCTAGATCCCGCAGCGAGAGCGCGCGCACCGACGAGGGGATGCATCGAAGCACCGCTGGGCTGCCGGCCCCGCCGCAGCCCGAGAGGTCGAGCGCTTGCAGCCGCGGGAGCTTCCGCAGCAGCTCGCAGAGCCCACCCGCAGTCGAGTTGCAGCTCGCCGGCGCGGATAGACGCAGGAGTCCCTCGTGGGGCTGCGGCAGCGCTTGAACAGAGAGCAGAGCTGCGTCGTCGAAGAACGGGAAGTCGCGCACGCGCAGCTCGCGCAGCCTGGGGAACCGCACGAGGATGTCGTGCAGCCACCTGGGAGGGAGGACGGTGTATATCGACGGCCGCACCGCTTCGAGGGACAGCGTGCGGGTGTGCTGGACCGGACCGCGCAGCGCTGAAACGGCGCGGACGAAGAGAAGGAAGCTGTCTGTGGAGCACGCAAACGTCAGGCATCTACGGACATGCAGGACTCCGGGCACGCAAAAAGAAACCCACCCAGCTCGCTGCGCTCTCCCATCCCCCAATACCGGTGCGGCGCATCCCAGAGGACGGGCGCCAACGCTGCGCTCCAGGCTCTGCAGACAAGAGCCGCCGAGAACACGTCCTCCCGCCGGATGCACGCGCCGAACAGCGGCACGGGATCGCGCACCGTGGCGACAGCCGCCTCGTACGTCGGGAGACGGTCGGTTTCTGGATCGGCGGGGGGGCGCGCGTAGTAGACCATCTCTGTCGGCGGCGGTGTTTCTTTCCATCGAGACTGAGGGGCGGGGTTGGTGTTTAGCGGTGCACCGAGGCCGGTGGTCGCTGGTGGGGGCTGTGCTGCATGCACCGGGGGAGTGATAAGTCATGTGCTTTGATGTCGCCGACCGAGCAAACAACCACCATGTCAGTAGCCGCAGGAAAACAACGCGTTGTCGCACGTCTGGGGTTGGTCCGGGTCGTCGGCAGATCGGGACAATCACGGTGAACGGTGGTTCGGATGGAAACACTCCGTCCGGGCAATATTTCACGGCGAGGGCCGCCGACCGCCACCGGCTTGCGCTGGCTGGCGGGCATCGGCGGGGATACGGTCTTCTCGTCGCATGTAGTTGCTCACTACCGCTCACAACTCTGGTCTAGCCCTCTCTCACTCCCACAACTGAGCAGACAACACCACTCACCCACCACCCACTCACCCTCTCACCACACTCTGTCCTCTTCTCTTTGCCGTCCTCCCCCCACCAGCGGTGGGCTCGCACCAAATCTCCAGCGTAAGTTTGATGACCCGTGATCGCTCGGCAAGTAAGCGGCCCCGCTAACGTTCGCACAGCCACGATGCCGCTCGCCACGGCCGGAGGAGGCGACGCCACAGCACCGCGCCCCCGCAGGCCGACAGAGAGACCCACCGCGTCCGCGCTCGATTGGGCTGAAGGCGTGGTTCTGCAGTACCGGTCGCTGCGTGCTCACCAGCTGCGCTTCATCGTGCGGTCCGTCCGTCGCGAGCGCCGGCGGACGCGCGACGACCTGCCGTCAGGGTTCGGCCGCTCCCACGAAGACGTCAGGTGGTTCTTCGCCGGAGAGGAGGATATCGTCTATCGCACCTTCACCAACGCCACCGAGTCTGCCCTGCCCCCCATGGCTGAGTGGGATGAGGAGGCGGTTGCCACTTTCCCAGAGATTGCTGACCCTCATCGTCCGAGAAGAACCCCGACCCTTAAGAGGTCTAGGAGGCGGAGTTTCTCACCGCTCCCCCCGCGGAAGAAGAGTAAGAGACTGCAGCAGGCGGTGGCTGCAGACGTTTCCGAAGAAGAGACCGATGCCATGGACGTAGGCGAGGTGGGGATGAGCCAATCGTTCTTCTTCATCGACGGAACGAGTGCTGATGGAAAAATCTCGATGTGTAGCCCGAAGACTAGGTAGCTCACAGGCAACACGGCATGCGAGGCTTCTGAGGACTAGTCGGTCGGTAATGGCGTCGTCGTTTCATTCCTCCTATTACTGCTGTTGTTGCATTTCCGCTTGATTTCCTTCCAGAGCTATGCCTTGCGCGGTCAGTTTGTTTCTTAATACTGCCGCCGATTTCAGGGTGAGGGTTGCTTCCGTATTCGCACGTAGTGGAGTTTGGAGTAGATAATATGGATGCTGGGGTGAATGGAAACGTTCTGCTTGACGACGCGTCGGGCCAATGCTATCTGTTGGGAAGATGTTGCCTTCGCTCATTTGAAAGTGTGGAGAACAGATCATCTAACACGACAAGCTCCGTATGTAGTCTGGAACGCACAACCGCCGTGAGTACCAGCGGAGCTGGGGGGGCGGCGAGCCGTTCGAGCAGCAGGAACCAGAAGCGCCAACGGACATGCTAGCGTCTAGACGAGAGGTGTGTTTGCTTTTTGCGTATAGATAGCTAGATAGCCAGTTAATCGCCGCCGCAATTCTTCCATCCGACTCGACAAATCCAAACCCTACAGAAACCACTATGGCTTCCATCTAACTGAGCCTGCCGATCGCCTGTCTTCGCATCGTGAGGAAGAACTGCATAGGGACTTGCTCCAGCACGGTATATCACTCGCAGTACTACATTTATCGCGAGTGGAAACGGGCGAACTTCCCATGAATACTGCCACGATCTAGATGGGTCGCATGCGATCAATGAGTAACAATAAAACGGCTTTGGATTTCCTCGTCCTGCCCTCCACCGCCGAACTTGACGTTTCGGACAAAGACGGATGACATTCAAGACTACCAACAGGCCAATCCAGATACCTCCGCGTTCTTTGTAAACTAGACAGCCATACCACAGCAGCAGCACAGTCGCCCGACGTCTCGCAACGTGATCAACCGAATAAGTGTCCTGCCTCATCTTTCCAACGCGGGGGCAGCACTGGACCTTCTGGAGCGCCTGGCGGGCGCGGTGGAACCACTCATGGTATCGAACGGGCTATTCATCGACCACCTCACGGAGTTCCTTCCACGGCCAGAGCTTCTCGGCATGAACCAGGGGCGGGGGATGAAGGTATCCATCCGCCTGCTTCAGGACGACGACCGGATGATAGAGCAGTTCCTCCCCGACGAGGAGTTTCTCGGGATCCTCCTCCACGGGCTGGCGCACAACCACTTCCACGGCCACGACGAGCACTTCGAAAAACTGCCTCGGCGGCCTCAAGAAGTCTGTACTACCTCGTCGTCTCGCGGCAGATCGGCAACCACCAGCCGGCACGACCGACACAGGGAGGGCCACAGTCACGATCCTCCCCCGCAGCGGTGGTAGCACCCAATCTGCAGCTGCGTCCCGCCACCGCCTCGGTGATGGCGGCAGCAGCTTCGTCGGTGGCGGCCGTCGGCTCGGCGGAAGCCTGCGCGTTCCGGCCGATTCTGAGGAGATGCTACGCCACGCCAGGTTGCACAGGTTCGAGCGACGCCGGTAGCTGCCGCCGAACGCCGTGGCGGGTGACCTGGATGGGGCAGAGTTCCTGGTGACGGAGACAGCGGCACCATCGGGTTGGGCGAGGGGCTGCTATTGTTGGCTGGTTGATTTGGGTTGTGACCGATAGGCGCTCGTTTTGTGAGGTATCGAACTCACTCCTATCGAAGGTTGGCTGCGTGGTTGCCGATCGAACGATGGCTACTCTAGAAGCTAGCCGGGTGCATAGTACCTCGTTTGGCGCCTATGATCTGATCAGTTGCTGACGAGCACAGCCCACCCTAGCATGGCGAGCTGAAGAGCCTATAGGAGCTGTCTCAAAGAGACGGCGGCCCAGTTTGTGTCCGCCTTGAGTCGAGGCTGTCCATCTTTGTTTTGCTAGGTGCTTCTATTCTTGTTGCTTCGAGTGACGAGTAAATCCCCAGGGGTTACCGAGCGCTTTCATACATACTTCCGGAGCCATAAAACTCGCACTGATGGAGATGCACCTAAGAAGGAGTTCAAAGGAGAAACGCACTTTCGCAGTAAGGCCACTTGGAAGTTCGGACAGTCAGCCCAGAAATGGGAAACGCACGTTCGCGGTAAGGCCTGTTGGAACTTGGAAGTTCGGACTATGTATGTACCTAGTCTACGGTCTGAATTCCTGCCCCCCATTGCTTCCGCTAACTCTGAAGTAAACTTTGGATGTGGAGAAATTAGACTCAGTAAAGTCTATAAATACTCTCGGACTCGGGACTTTCTGTAAAAGCAGCGTGACTTGGACATGTCATGAAAACTATAGGACTTTGTAATTGTCCACAACCTACACCTGCCCTGGCCAAGGCACGGTCACAAAGAAGGACCAGGTCAATTTTGGGCCATTGCTCTCAACATGTCGGAGCTCAATGGAACATGATTCTCGCAGTTGTGAGGGTCTCAATTCTTCCTTAGTCTCGTGGCTGCCTGAGTTTATGGCTTCTCGTGCCCTTCAGAGAGTGTAAATTCCCTTCCTCTTCCTTCAATCCTTGCTCTCCGAGGCCCGCCACGATCAAACTGGCCGCATGCGAGTATTGAATAAACAAAAAAAAACGAAGATAATAATCATCATCATACTGGCCATCGTAGGCTTCGTTGAAAGAGAAACAGTACATAAGTACCTCTTGGCCGCCGAACGTTGCCAAGTCTAATATGTACCTACTTAGTGGTCTTTGCATTAACAGGTGATTTTGAAAGGGAAGATTGATGTTTTGCGAAAGGCCGTAGGTGCGCATGTGTCGCGAGTAATTAGCTATCATGTACCAAGTACCCACATAGATTTACACGCTCTAAACCAGGGCCACCTCGCCGTGGCCGCCGCCGCCATAACTGTTAGATATGTATATATACTTCCTCGCTGACTTGGCGTGTGTTTAATCTTCCAAACAGGAGATAGTGAAAGCTAGCTAATTCCCAAAAGGGATCAGTACCGTACAAACCCGGATAAAAGTCCTACATAACAGTACTTCTTTTGAAACCGAGTTAGCGCGCCTTGGCGGCAATTGAACGTCACTTGATTTAGGAGGTTGAGGTTGAAGCTCGCAGGCGCCCTTAAGCCAGCATCGTGAGAATGTTAGATGTAGACCTTTACAAAATATCCACGGAAATCGAGACAACGGGAATCACAGAGGCAATAATGGGAAGCGGCAGAGTCGGTTTCGCTGCACCGAACGTGCTTGACACAGCCATACGCAATTCACCGCTCTTCGTTCTTACACCTATACTTCAAGAAGCTACCGGTGAAGCTTTAGGCGAGTAAGATGAAGATGATGATCTTTCGAAGCTGGTTGTCCCTCCGCCTTTATCACTTCGTAAACCGAAACCGAAGACCGGCGTGAGGGACAGGCAACTGTAGACCTCTTGCGCAAGTTTACTCGCTGTTCCCTGCCCACCGCACCTGCCCACCGCACCTGCCCGGCTCTGTGGATAATCAACTCCTTATAGCCGCCCACCCTTCCTCAACATGCACGGCGTGTGTTCAACAGGCTCGACGGGTTCAGCGCACACGTTCTCGGCGGATGCATCCTCGGCAGGCTCAGCACACACGGTCTCAGCAGGCTCGAGGTTCGGTGCACGCGCTCTCTGCAGGTACGTTCTCGACAGGCTTGGTATCGGCAGCCTCAGTAAGGGTCCTCAAAGTTGCTGGAGGAGTGGTTGGTTGGGAATTAGCGTCATGTAGTGGGCAAGATAGCAGAACCAACCAAAAGCCCACAACCAGCGGTTAACTCTGAGGGACCGGTTGAGATGGTTGTAAGGAGCCTGGATATCGTCCGCCCCCACGGAGCTAACTACAATAACAACAGCTGGTAAAGAAAGATTGCCAGTTGGTAACGGGGGTGTTGTAGATTTTATAGATTTTGGGACTTGTTCTGGAACCGTGTGATTTTCGATAAGATAACATAGACTTCTAAAATGCTCGGGCACCATACGAAATAGAGATCGGAATTTGCGACTTGTTGCGATGGTAGAGGGAATCAAACCACCAATGTAGAGCATTCAAGGGGGTCTCGGGGTTCTGCCGTAGTGTCCAATAACGTTTCTGTCGAGAATTTGTAATCCGCGTACAGTCGTGTTGATCGTTTGAAGCACGCGTTTTTTTCCGTCATACGCGGGGCATGGTGTCGGTGGTTTGGATAGTTTTTGAACTTCACTAGCGTCTCAAGTTAGCTATCTACAAGTTTCCTTCATTATCGAGGTTTTGTAGGTGCGGAATTCTGTTGGAGGAAGGAGATCAGAGACCGCATGCGCTAGTGAATCTGGTGCTGACTAATCGCAGCTCACGCTACGGGCGCGCCAAGACTGCCAAGCGTGGCGCTAACCAATTTTAAAAGTAGGACTCTTATCTGGGTTTGTAGATACGGTATTTGGTCGTTTGGGAAGCTGTGCTGCGCTGTGTGTTCATTAACCCTGTTTTACGGTATCTGTACTTGCGTGACCCCCTAACGCACTGTCCAGCGTTCAATCGCGGACTTCAAAATTCGGACCTATCCGAGTGCGAAGGACCCCTTACATACGTATGTAGCATCTGTTTGGTGCCTCGGTATGTTCCGAGACACTAAACTAACAAAGCCCAGCTACATACTTCTTCTACTTACTCTCGTGTCCTCTAGTTGCTCACCCCCTCACCTCACAAAATTCAAGCGTTTTACACGCGCAACGACTCTCCTCCGATACACCATCAGCATCCTCCAACTCCTTCTTGCTAGAGTTCCAACCGAAATCCCCTTTCGCTTCGTCAGACCTCCACAAAGGTCGTCGCGTCCCTCCCTCCAGAAGGTATGCGCGCACGTCTTAACTGCCCTACTGAGTCCCCCTTCCTGGCCGACGCTGGCTAATGGGCACTGATACGGTGCGTGCGGGCTCAGGGACCTAGCCCCTCCGTGTTGACGCGTCGCAGCTCACCGAGCATGCCTCCATCGGTCGTCAGTGAGGCCGTACGACGAAAGTTTACGGGGAACATCGTCTTCTACCGCGAGCAGTATCGTTACCGCCAGCGGGTCTTCCTGCCCCGCAACATTAATGCCGTCCTCAATTGGAACGGGACTGCGCACGATCGGAGCTTCGACGGCGACGAAGAAGCTGGGCCTGCGAGCCGGCTAAGGAGCCGTACCGCTCCTGGAAAGCGACAGCTGCGCGGGGAACAGATCGCGGAGATTTACAACAGGCTACAGCCGTTCAAGGCGAACAGTAAAGACGAGGGGAGACTCAAGATCAATATTGTTGGGATAAAGCGCACCCCGACCGACCTTCGGAGTAACGGTGCCTGGTCTACACGTAACGTCCTTCCATTTCGGCTTGAGCTGTGGTTAGAGTACTGATGGTACGGGGAAGAGACAGCGTCGAGCGGGGTGTCGTTCCGGTGCCGTGTCAAATTGATGGTGTGGAATCTCCATGATGGCGAAGTGCCGCGTGGTGCCGGGCCGCTACACTGTGAGACGGAGCTGTGCACCGTCACGTACGACAGCGACAACTCGGCCACAGTAGATATGGACGATTGGTTCGTTCTTGGGGTCAGCAAGTTACGCACAATAATCCGATGCGACGATAAGACAGATTTCAGGGTGGCCGATAGCTACCGTTACGAGCTCGTGCTAACCTCCGTCGATGCCTCGGCCACATGGCCGCCCTTTCATACGGGAGATCTCAGCTCTCGACGGGACGCTAGTGGCCTCGAAGTCGTCATCCAGATGGATATAAAGGGGCTCATAGTCCCTAGCACGTGCCAGCTCAAAGCTTTCTTCAGGCCACCTGCACTTGCCAAGGACAATCTCCAACTGAGCGTATTGGTAGAGTGTGGTTGGCGGAATCCGTGGAAACGACTTCTGTTACGGCAAAACCCCCAAAGACTGGCGACCCCAAGCCTGGAGGGGAAGGATCACGAAGCAACGTTTGATTTTGATGCCTCGGTGTTGACTTGCTACACCTTCATCGCGGATGTCAAGCACGGACGAGGCGCGTTCGGCGCGCCGGATTCGAAGGGCCAGCAGGTGTTCACCGTTCCCGGATACGCATGCTGCATGTGTGATGGACGGCAGTTCCGCGATGTCAAGTACTTGCACTTTCATTTCATCACTGCCCACGCGCTGTTCCACTTCAGGGTCGTGTCCAGGAAGCCACAGCCGGGATTGCGCAACGGGCGCCAGTACGCCGACCTGTATATTCAAGTTGTCGTAGATTTAGCCAAGGAGACGACACATAGCAGGGCTAGTGACCACACCCCGGACCCCAGAATAATGGCCTGGGTTAGGCCGGCCAGACAATTTGATATCAACAAGATTCTGAAGGGTGATTGGACTTGGCTGAACGAGAAGAAGGGTAGCGCCACTGGATCCAATCGCCAAGGTACAGGGCCCGTCTCCCCGGAACCGATGGTAATGAAAAGGAACTTCGAATGGAACGATATACGTGATGTGACCCAGAGGGGAAAGAAAAGGTTTCTGGTGAAGAGGCCACGGCATACGGAGAAGGGATTGGTCTACATTCGAACCGCATCCAAGCGATACATTGAAGTCGGGGAGGTGTTGAGTGACAGCGACGATGACGTTGATGAGGAATGGCTGTTTCGAAAACACGACGAGGTGTGTACAAATCATCTCGTAGTTGGGACAGCTCCACGGGGATAGCAGTGTGGGGTGTTGGCAAATCTCGAATTCTCCAAAGTTGGCGTTTGATAGACGACTGGGTCGTGATGATAAACCATGAAACGAACTCCAATCGTTCGCCAACTGCGGCTTGTCAGCACATTGTCGCATCTCCTGGCGGGCTTGAGAAGTTGATCTTTTATGATTTTTTTATCTTTTTGGAGTCCCGCTTGCTGCTGCTTACTGACCTTACATCGTAGACAATCTGCGATTTTGAAGATATATCTGCGATCGAGCACGAATTTATGAAGCTGTGGGATATGCATATGTTCGAAGAACGGTAAACTCCTCCGCCTGTCTTGTGTTTCGGTGGCTCTTCTGACCAAACCATTCTGGCTGGGGGTGGGGGGAGAACAGAATCCCGAGCATGTCCCACCTCGGCCCTTCGGTGTACCGCTTCGCGAAGAAGAACAAGGAGGTTCTCTGCGGAGGGCCGCTTTTAATCGAGTTTTGGAAGCACTGCTTAAATCAGATCCAACACCGCACCATCGACGCCGAGTGCCTGCGCATGGTAATGGTGGCTGTAAAGGGCGGTAAGGACAAGTGGTCGTCGGTAGGAGAGACCAAATGCGGTATCGGACTTAAAGGGGAGTATGTAGCGGATGGACTGGAGCCTTTACCATCAACGCCACCGGTTGCAAATCGAAGGCGTCCCAGAATCTTGCGAAGACCTGGACGTCCAGCGCGCGGTGATCCAACCGACGCTGGCGAAGAGTCGCCACCGACAAGCCAGCCCAACCAAGCCCATAAAGGGAAGGAACCCGCAGTGAACGAACCGGTAGCAAAAGCGACGCCTGCCTTTGGCATCTGCACTTGCAGAGGACCGTGGGATCGGACGCAAATGGTGCTCTGCCGCGGAAAGGTGAGATTTTCCAGTGTCAGCCACCCCTAACCGTCAAGCATACTAACCTTGACCTACAGAAGTGTCCCACACGGTGGTTTCACCGTTCATGCTACAATGTCGAACGGTGGTGTCTGAACTGGACGTGCCCAAACTGCTTGCAGAAGGGTCAGCTGGATTGCAGCTAGGAGAAGGAATATCAGCCTCCGTTGCTCATTGCGGGGAGAGCGCAGAAGATGTTTATGCTCTCCTGCGTCTGACTGTCGTCTGTTCCATGCTTTCTGAAGGCTCGCCAGTTTTCGTTTTGTTTAGATACAGTTTCGACCGGCACCGCTTCTTCTTCGGGCGAAAAGCACCTGACGGCGGTTCTCTCTGTTTGTTGTTCCTCTAATACTCATCCAATGTGCAAATAAGCCCCATTTAGCTAGTGGTGGGAGTTATTGGGTTGCTTTTTTTTCCCCTTTGTCCGGGCTTGTGGCGCTAGCATCAGGTGTGTAGATGATAAAAGTTTTTTGTTCGCCCTTCTGTCCTGGTTCTGGCCCTGTGGATTTGCAACCTGTGTATATTACAAACTCGAAGGGAACCATTGGTTGCGGGTGCTGGTAGATATAACGTTGGTTTCCTCCGCGAACCTCAAGGCTGGACGGTGCACTCGGAGGGAGGGGGGTTTTTTTTTTCTCGGAGACGGTTCGAACTTGCAGTTCCGCTCACCCTTAGCCAAAGTTGTTCGGCACCTCCAAGTAATCCGGGAGGTGTGTTCTGCGCGGCCGGTGAACGCATAGGAGTCTTAGCGAGAAGTCGGTCCGTACTCGCGACTGCGTCAATCCATCCATCCATCCATCCATCCATCCATCCATCCATCCATCCATACCTCCTCCTCCGGCGGCAGCAGAGTAGTGGGCGGTCGTCGTCCTCAGCGATCAGAATGACTGTTTGTCGGGACATTGGGGGGGACACCAGAAGCTGTTGCCCAAGCCAGTGGGACCGCCAGCCCTCCTTCGCAATCGGGTATCTCCCGTGGTGGGGTAGGGTCGGTTCGATTCCGGAAGTGGAAGACTAGATAGCAGAAACCCCTCCCTGTCCGGTATGTAACCGGGTATACAGTACATATGATGTGCGGCAAACATCCTCGACAATGCGGCGAGGTATTACATATGTAGTCTGCCACACGCGTCCCTCCCGCCGTTATTATTATTATTCATTAATCGTGTGCCACCTATGTGTGGATCATGGCGATAAACAGACTGTCCGGCTACTGGCCACAACCCGAACCCCGGCCTCGAACTCTGAAGCTTCCCTTTGCTCCGCCCAGGCCTAACGAATCGGTATGAGTTGCCCCAGCTATTATGGCTAGGAGTCAAGCCAGCAGTCTACAGCTGCCAATGAGCCCGCACCCCCCAGGGGAGCGGAACCACGGAACACCAGAGTTTGGTAAAGGTACGTACCTCCTCCATGGAAAGAGAGAAAAAATCAAAGGCTGCGAACGCAGCTATGTAGTAGGTAGTTTCAGCACCACCTAGCGGTGGGAAAAAAAAATGAAAAGAAAGAAAGCAAAAAATACAAATCTTTTCCGTTACGGGGAATTGAACCCCGGTCTGGCCGGTTTAATGCTCTGTTTGAGAGCGGCCGATGCTAGCCACTACACCATAACGGATTTGATATTGTCAATTATACTCGGGCGGCCATAAACGTAGTTACTAAGCCGCATACGCTGTGGTGCTGACATCTCACTTGGATCGGCAACGCATGTACTCCTGTTCTAAAGTAGACGACAGCTCTTTCCCGGTAGATAGTCCCACCGTTTTCTTGCTTCCTGGTGGGTCCCTTGCCAGGCTGGCTAATAAGGCGTCCGGCTCGCCTTAGGGGTGGGACGGGGGTCAGGTTGATCTTCAGAAGACAGTTGTAATATTAAGGCGGCCAACACACTTTCTCACTCGCAAGTACCGGAGGCTTCAAGCTTCCCATGGGGCAAGACCTTAACGTTCGTATCCAACGGTGCCCACAGTGGGATAGGTGACTAGGGATGACGCTCTACCTGGGGATGGGTGGGATAACCATCCAACCGTCGGGAGGCATGTACCGATCAGGCGGGCGCGAGTTCCTTCTGGGCACTGCACACTCCTCCCGCACGCTCTATCTATCATGCCAACCCCACAGCTTCCCCGAAGACAATCTTCTTCCAGAGCGGGCTGCTCACACAGAGGACGGCGGCCAGGGCCGTGCTCGAGTCGGGTGGTGGGGCGCACGGACGCCCGGCGAGATCGATCTCCCCTGGATGCAGTGCCAAGGAGCCCATCCTCCGCTGACGAGTGAGAAGATATGCGACAGCGGCAAGATCCACAGGACAGGTATGTAACAGAATAGGTTGAGGTTCCTGTACTCCACCTCCACAACCCCACCTTGTCCTTAGATAGCCAGTAACTTATCGCTGCGAGCGTATCGTCCAGGAGCTGGGGAATAATGGCCGTCGTGGTTTTTTCTGGGCTTGGTGGTGTCGATTTTAAATCCAAGAGTATTGCTGTGCTAACACAAGAATCCCCGTGTGGAGTCTGCTGGTACTTGGACGTGCAGTCTTGTAGGTGTTTACATATTCTTTCGGGGTATGCGTATACAGAACTTCTGCTGTGGCTGCCTGTGGATTGTTGCCAGCTCGACACTGCCACAAGTTATGTCTTACTAACTATATCATACGGCTAATTACCCTACCGATGGACACATGCAAACGGGTTCGTCCCACAGCAATGTACAAACAGCGTGACCATTCGTGCGTACGATACATAGTCTATGTGCACGCGATGGGGAAAAAAAGCGCCCCCATGCTCAATGCTTAACGTGTCCACCCGGCCGGCCGCCAAATGCCCTCCTCGGCGCGTCGCAGGGCCTCCTCCTGCTGCTTCTGGTGCTGCTGGTGCTCTTGGTAGACACCCAGCCTCCACTCCTTGTACGAAGCATAAGTCCCGCTTCCGCTTCCGCTTTCGTCCTGGACACCGCCACCCCGCTCGCTGTCAGTATCTCCGCCGGTAGTTGGGGGGGGCTCCGGTTCTTGGTCTTTTGGTGTTGGTGGGACGGACGGACAAAGGGGTCAAGATATATTTCCTCTCTCCCACAGCTCGTTGGCTTCGTTCGTGCTTCGCGTATGTGGCTGCGACGACGACCGTTGCCGCGGGCAAAGATGCCGAGCGGGGAATTGCGGGTTGGCACGTGAAGTCGTGGCACAATCGGGCTGGCTACTGGATACTGTCGTGGGGGCTGTCGTGACGGAGATGCTCGGCGTGTGGGGATGGCGGCCGGCTACGGAGAGACAGGTGCCACCGAATCTGCCTCGCGGCGCAGTGATTATCACGGCCGCAATTCATGAAGCTTGCCATTCGATTGTCCCCGCCTATTCTTTATAGATGCCGGCCAACACCGAATGACGATATGTACCAGGCTTACGCCGACCTCCGTGCGACCCGGGGGACCATCGCCCACAGTATCGCCATCGCCGCCAGCAGACTGGCCAATATCGGCTGCAGGACCTGCACGCCCACCTTCGCGGCCACGGCGCCCGTCAGGAAGGGGAACGCGGCGCTGCCAGCCTGTCCGGTGGTCGCCATGAACCCGACGGCGGCCACGTGCAGCTCCCGCGGCAGCAGCTTCGTGGCGACGCTGATGCCGGTGGGGAAGAACGGGCCGATGAAAAAGCCCAGCAACGAGATCATGACCGCGTTCGCGACGATGTTCGGCACGAACCAGAACACCAGCTGCGCCGCGAACGCCGCGAAGAGGTAGAGGAAGATCATCCGCCGCTCTCCGAGACGGAACGTGATGTCCGCGAGCAGGACGCGGCCGGCCGTCAGGCCTCCCCAGAAGCCAGAGGCCACGTAGCCGACTTGCGAGGGCTTGCCGCCACGCACGCGGATCAGAAATTCGACGACCCACCCTGTTGCATGTGAGCTGACGGGATCGTGCTGAGTTTGGGGGGGGGGGGGGGGGGGGGGGGCCCACCCCCCCCCCGCAAAAACCCCCCCCCCCACTTAGAAAAAAAAAAAGA
>Ga0307516_10000221_pt1 | contig 73726 bp, 66 predicted proteins | sample 19_EM_MG_FD_203310 | JGI IMG/M metagenome (GOLD analysis project Ga0307516, IMG submission 203310) | Populus trichocarpa ectomycorrhiza microbial communities from riparian zone in the Pacific Northwest, United States - 19_EM | ecosystem: Host-associated > Plants > Roots > Unclassified | place... | reverse complement strand
GTACTACAACCAGCCAGGCAGAGACCGAACCACAAACTCAGGCCGACCCCAATGAAGGGTACTTCGTTATTAAGGAATGGGGAGTGAGGTTTAAGCCGGTGGAGGGATTGGTTGGGGTTGAATACTTTCAGCTCACAGACACAGCAGACGGCCTTCAGCGCTACGGTCTCAGCACAAAAGCTCTAATTGAGAGAGAGTCATCTTGTGCTTCGCAAGGCGTTGGCTCCATTCAGCGAAGCAAGGTCCCACTAGAGCAATACGAAGTTACGCTAGGTGAAATCTCCAGTGCCTACTATTACTATCGTGGCTCTCAAGCGGCCTGTAGCGAGAGTTCATCAAACTTCTCATTTGAATCAGAACAACGTCGAGCAATCGAGTCATCTATTAAAACATTAGAAGTAGCGAAATAGACCTTTCCTAGAACAGAAAACGCGACCACCGAAGACGGTTCTAGCACCAGTGAGGTGAGCCAAGGTGATCAGAATGCGGACTACCGCGTGTTCAAAGAGTGGGGTGTCCGCATATCTCTTTCCGAGGAAATAGAGGATGTCATCTACGAGGTTCACACCGCAGACCAGTTGCTCAACTGATGCTTCGATGGATGAGACGCTAAACCAAAACCTGGCACTCATGCGAAGTGCAATGGACAAGCTGGAAGCGGCCAAGCAGATTGCGCCTTCCCCTATAAAAGCCCGCTGTCCAGTTGTCACGAGTAGCTCATACGATGCTGTCAGCTCCACGATAACCCAGTGTATGGCGGCGTGATCATTAAGCGGGCATTTGGTGTCGAACTATAATCAACTTGAGTTGGGGCACAGTCTCCCGCCGGATGGTTGGACGGCGGGAGACTGTGCGGTTTATTGCGGCATTGTGAGGGCTAGGTGTAGTGCAACACCAAACGGCCTCCTATTTGAGCGCGCCAGCGCACAACTCACATTGTAGCTACGTACATATTTTTAGCAAACATCACGCTCCGAGTAAACCGCAAGTGTTATCTTACATCGTCGAATTGCTTGAGCCAAAGAAGGTAGGTTATGACTTTTTTAAAAACTCAGTTACCGCTTTTAGGTCACGTTCGCGCCATAAAATTCGGATTTCTATGTCTTCGGCGCCCTGCTGAATAATACGAGTCAGCGCTTGTTCTTTGCGTTTTGGCCCAAAGAATTCGTTGTAACGGGCAAGTTCTTCGCGGGTGCTGAATGCGCTGGCGCTGTATTTAGGGAAGTGACCGTAATCGGCGTCACCGCCGTATTGCTTGACGATCCAGCCCCAGTTGCCGACCATCCATTCCCAGGCGACGTCGCGGGCGTAGCGACTGCGAACAAAGTAAATGTACCAGTAAAATACATCTTGCAGTTTGACGGTTTTGGTGGTCACGAGGTCGAGCAATAGCTTGGCGACTTTAGGGTCGCGTACGCTCGACATACCGGCGCATAAGTTAATGCGTTCGTCGGCCGATTGCGTGGTTTTGTACCATTCAAGCAAGCGGTTTACGACTGGTTCGCCGCGTTCCCGTGCAGCCGCACTATAAATAATGCTGCGAATGTCAGACGGCAAGTCTTCGGGCTTTTCGGCTTTGTCGAACATGTCGAGACAGTGTTTTACCACTGCGGCGTCTTCGGCGTACACCATGTTGCCAATTACGAATGGGCGTAGCAAGGTGTCGAAGTGTGATTCGCTGTCGTGTTGCTTCCAGCCGAGGCGTTCGTATTGACTGTGGCTAATGCTCGCAATAAAGCGTTGTAGGTCGGGTTTAAACGACGGGTCGTCGTTAATAAGTACGCGCAACGTGCCGCTGGCAGCGTTGATGCCAAGCCACACGGCGTAATTGCCTTCGGTGTCGTAGTGGCTGAGCAGGCGCAGAGTTTCGAGGGTTGGTTCAAGGCCGGCGCGGTTGAGCGCCACGCTGTCAAACAGCAGGCGCTGGCGGTCGGCGGGTTCCAGCTTGCCTTCGGTCACGGCGTGCGCCAGGTGTTGTAGAGTTTTTGCGTCGTACCGCACGTGGTAAAATCCGTTGCCGCCTTCGTTAAGCATGTGTATATTGGCGGGCTGTACTACAACTTTTGCGCTGCGTTCGCGCAGTAAATCGGCATCGGGCAGACTGCTGCTGAGCAGTGGCACCGGCCACACGGTTGGGTCGTCTTTTTTAGCTTGGGCCGGGTTTGCAAAAAAGCGGTTTTGAGTAATGGTCGCGTGGCCGTCTTCGTGCGTAAAAGTCACCACCGGGTGGCCAGGCTGCCTGACCCAATCGCCCATAAAACCTTCCACGTCTTTGCCGCTAGCTTCGCTCAAAGCGTGCCACAAGTCCTCGGTCACGGTGTTGCTGTATTTGTGGCGCTTCATGTAAATTTGCAGACCCTTGCGGAACACGTCGTCGCCCAAATATTGGTGCAGCATATTAATGAGCGACCCACCTTTGGCATACACAATTGCCGGGTCAAACAGGGTGGCGATCTCATCTGGGTGGTTTACGTGCTGCTGCACGGCTTGCACGCTCGCCAGGCCGTCGCGGGTAAAGGCGTATTGTTGTTCACTGGCGCTGTATTGTTCCCATAATTGCCATTCGGGGTAAAAATGCGCGGGAACGTAGGTTTCCATCCAGTTTGCAAAGCTTTCGTTCAGCCACAGGTGGTCCCACCACTGCATGGTCACGAGGTCGCCAAACCATTGGTGGGCGAGTTCGTGAGCAATCACACCGGCAATATGCTGGCGACTGTCGGCGGGCGTGTCGTGTTCGTCGACCAGCATTGCGGCTTCGCGAAAGGTCATGAGGCCCCAGTTTTCCATCGCACCGGCCGCAAAGTCGGGGCAAGCAACGAGGTCACATTTTGGCAGTGGGTAGGGTGTGCCAAAGAAGTCGTCGTAAAAGTCCAGGAACCGGGCGGCGTTGTGTAACGCAAAATCGAGTTCGTTTTTGTGCGCGGGTGTCGCGTAGGCGCGGACTTGCACGCCGTGTTTGCTGGTGATCTCTTTGTAGGCGAGTTCGCCCACCACAAACGCGAGCAGGTAGGTGCTCATACGCGGGGTTGGTTCAAAGGTGGTCACAAGCACGCCGTCTTGTTCGTCTTCTTGGGCGACTGGCGTGTTGCTGAGCACGGTAATGCCTGTTTCGGTTGTGAGCGTGAGTTGGAAGGTTGCTTTGGCGGCCGGTTCGTCTACGCAGGGGAATGCTTCGCGGGCAGAGTGGCTTTCGAGCTGGGTCATGAGCAGTTCCCGAGGCTCGCCATCTTGCGTAAAGTAACAGGGGTAAATGCCGTGCATTTGGTCAGTGATTTTGCCTTCAAACTTAACTACGACGGTGTGCGTGCCTGCGGGAATATCGCTGCCAGTTGTAAGGTGTAATTCGTCGTCGGGGCCAACAGTTGCTTTTGCGGCGGCGCCGTCAATGGTGGCGTGCGTCACGGTCATGTCTTTGGCGTGCAGAATAATTTTAGTGTCGGTGCGTGGCAATTCGCCTTCAATGGTGACGCCGCCGGAAAACACGCGTTCGACGCGCTTGCTGATATTAAGGTTAACGTTGTAGTGCGCGGGACTAAAGAGTTCCGCTAAGCGGCGTACAGATTTTGTCATATGCATTTATTTTACACGAAACAGATGGAGGGGTGCTACTTAAAATAGGGGTTGAAAGTCGAGGGAACCTAGGTTACGCTCCTTACGCCCAAGTATCAGCTCTACCCAAGGAGCAAAATGCCCGGAAAGAGGAGAGGCGGCTACAGCGCCGGCTTTGGTGAGTTCCAACGCCTCGCCCGCGGTGGCCAACGCATTGCACGGCAGCGGCATGATCGCGAGATGAGGGAGGCAGGAGAACGTGCCGATCGCGCGGAGCGGACTCAAAGTGGTGAGGTAAAAGCTCGCTACGGTGAAGATGAGAATGGAGGTCACACCGACACCTACTTCGGAGGCGTCGGTGCTCCTGACGGTCCGGGGCATGGGCACATTCGCGTTGATGGTGAAGGCGACGAGCAAATCGTCCGCGAATCGTACTCAGCTGGTCAACCTGGCGCAAGAAGGGATGCAACCCTGATGGATGATCGCACTCCGGATCGTCGATAGTGTCTGAACTACTGGCCGGCGTAGGTCGGCCAGCAGTTCATCAAACTTGAGCTGCTTCAGTAAGTAATTTTTCTAGTTCGCCCCAGAGTTTGTCGTTTCCTGACGAATAAACCTCTAGTGCACCGAATCTGCCGTGTATTTCATCTAAAATGTCTCGGTCGTCAATTAAGGGTGAAGATGATGTGCATGACACCGCCCATTCAGCAATTGACCCTTCAAACTTAGGATGTTTTTTACGCGCAGCAAGTGCGCTTTGCCAAAAGGCAATTAGCTCAGCTCTATCCGTAATAACGGCACGATCTTTAACGTGATGATCTACTGTGGCTGCAAAATCTTCTGGCAGCTCATATTTCTCGCCAAGTGTTTCGTTCATGGCTACAGTGTAGCAGAGGTTCCTTGTCGTTTTGATATTTAAAAAACTAAAAGTGTTCCCAGATAGGCAACATATAGTAAAATAGCCACGCAAGAGACGAAGCGGCGTTAGATCGCCGCCACGTGGTGCACACGTATGAAACCCTGTGGGTAATCGGGAGAGCGCCTGGCAAATCCATGGAATAGCGCTGGGTTAACTGCAATCCACAAAAACGAGCCGCAGGCCGCTAGCATGATGAGTGCAAGTCTCATCCGTCTCTTGCTGAAGTTATTGATTCACAAATTAATTGTGGCTGCCGCGCTTCCGCCCGACAGCCACAACGCACTAGTTCAACCAGTCGCACGCAACCTCGGCGTTGTCGACGACCGTGGAGGCATACAACACCATGACGCAAGGCGACTCGGTGCCGTCACACCCCAACACTGCAATAATGCGGTCGGTGAGTGACTCGCGCTGCTCGGGTGTTAGCTTGCTGACCTCGGCGACGATCTGGATTGCAATGAACTTCTCGGACACTCCGCACCTCTCTGGCGCCGCCTACTTGGCGGCCCGTCGGGGTGCGCGCATTCGCGAATGAACCCATACAAGTGCATGCCTGGTAGTGTAGGCCACGTTGCTATTGCAAACAAGAGTTAAGTTGGTATACTAAAAGGGTACACATCCGGCCGGCAGGTCGGATTTTTGCATAAAATGCATATAAAAGGAGACATGTTCATGGAAGGCCTCAACATTAAGCAACTCGCTCTGTCTATTAAACAGATTGCCGAGGAGAAGAATCTGCCCGAACAGGCAGTGCACGAAATTATTGAACAAGCTATTGCTGCGGCTTACCGCCGTGACTTTGGTGACCGCGAACAAGAAGTCCGCGCGAGCTTGAATAACGAGGGTCAAGTTACTGTTTACATTGCCAAAGAAGTGGTAAAAGACGTCGTTGACGACAGCTTCGAGATTAGTCTGGCCGACGCCAAAAAGCTAAACAAAGATGCTCGCCTGAGCACCGAAGAAGACGAAACGCCATACACTGTCGAAGTCACTGACCACCCAACTGTGTTTGGCCGCGTTGCCGCGCAAACCGCCAAGCAGGTCATTCTGCAAAAGCTCCGCGAAGCTGAACGCGAAGTGGTCATGGACGAATACGCCGACAAAATTGGTACCGTTATTACCGGCACCGTACAACGCGTTGAGCCACGCGTGGTGCGCGTTGAACTCGGCAAAGCTGGCGGTATTATTCCGCAAAGCGAACAAATTCCCGGTGAATATTACGGCATCGGCAACCGCGTAAAAGTGTACTTAAAAGACGTTGAACGCGGCCCACGCGGCCCGCAGCTTATTTTGAGCCGCTCGAACGAAGCCTTCATTGAATACCTGTTCCGTCAGGAAGTTCCAGAAATGGAAAGCGGCGCAGTTGAAATTAAAGCCATTGCCCGCGAAGCTGGCAAACGCACCAAAATTGCGGTTAGAAGCACCGTTACTGGCGTCGACCCGGTCGGCACTTTCGTTGGTGGCCACGGTACCCGCGTGCAAGCGGTTATGAACGAAATTGGCGACCAAGAAAAAATCGACATTGTAACCTACAATGAAGATGCCAAGACTTTTATTACCAACGCGCTCAGCCCGGCTGCCGTACAAAGCATTACGCTCGACGAAGCGACCAAGCATGGCCGTGTTTTGGTTGACCCCGAACAGCTGAGTATTGCCATTGGCCGGGGCGGTCAAAATGTGCGCCTTGCCGCGCGTTTGACTGGCTACGAGCTTGATATTGAAGCTGGCGTTGTTGGCGGCGCTCCTGTTGTGACCGCACAAACGGATGCAAAAGCCGCCGCAGGCAAGCCAAAGGGCCGCAAAAATGTTGAAGATTCATTGCTTGCTGCAATTGAAGCGAACGATGACGAACCAAAAGAAGAAAATAAAGAAGAGAAGTAACCGTTTAGACAATAAAAACACCTTGCCACCCGGTGAGGTGTTTTTAATTATGGTATAACTACAAATGAATGTCGGAATTTCCTGGAGGTGCAGTGTCTGACCCGCGAGAGCTGGACAATAGGTTATACGGACCCCATGAAATTCGTTATTTAAGAAGCCTCCGTGTTTCCGCGGAGGCTTTTGCCTGTGAGTGTGCGAGGCGGGAGTTGAACCCGCCTCCGTGTGTGAACCCACACGCGGTGCGCTGCCCGCGCTCGCACTGCCATGTTACTGGTTTTCTGGCGGGTACTCCGTAAGCTTCACTGGCCAGACACTACGGTTTACCTTGTGCGCACCTTCGAGATGCAGCGTACGTGGGTTGTGTGTCCGTCCCATCCCTGGAAGGCGTTTGCATAGCGCGCCGCCTAAGGTATTATCTACTAGGTCGATGGGCTCAATCCGGATTTTATGATTGCCGTGATTGCCCGTGTAGAGATTGGCGATACGCCAGTAGGTATCGCCCCACTTCAGGACGTCACCGACATTCCAGTCGAACCGTTCAAGGATCTCGCTGTTGCGAAGGTCTTCGAACTCGTCCAAGAGCTTGCGCGCTTGAGCGAACGTCTTGACCGGAACCTCTCCTCCCACCAAGTCAGTCAGGTAGACGAGCTGGTCGTCCGTTGGCGGCGTCGGGCCAAGGAGACTGTAAATGTCTCCATTCGACATGCCGGCATGAACCTCGATGTCTCGCTCTCGTGCGAGCTCCTCGAGCTTCTGCCTTTGTTTACGTGTCACTGTGCCTCCACAAATATGCGTTTTGTCTCACGAAGACAATGCGAAGTTATTATACAATGTTAATATAAAAAATAAAAATGTTTTTAGCACTCTTGCACGTTGAGTGCTAATTTTTTATACTAAGGGTACCTATTTAGGAACTTGGAAGGTAAAATAGAAATGATGCCAAGTGGCGATCTACACGATTTTGTAAACCACCTCACCGATAACGCACGCTCAAGCCTGCAACATGCTGATGCTATTGCCCGCAGTTTGGGTGCTGCTTACATTGGCACCGAACACATTTTGCTCGGTGTTCTAAGTCAAGACAGCTCGGTCGGCGCAAAAATGCTGACCAATCTAGGGATTACATTAGACCGCGCCCGCGTTGCGCTTAATGTGACGCCGCGTGCATTGGTAGTTAGTACTGGTTCAAAGGGTCTTAGCGAAACCGCAAAACTCACGCTTAAATTAAGTTGGGATATCGCCCAGGAATTTAACCAGGACTTTTGTGGCACCGAACACATTTTAATGGGTATTTTGAGCCAAAAAAACGCCCGCGCAACAGTGTTATTGCGTGACATGAGTATTGACGTTGAAATACTTGTAAGCGAACTTGAACAATACCTAAATCGCCAGCAGTTTGACTACGACAGCGCAGCAAATAGCGCGACCGGCACGACTGCCCGCCGGCCAAAGCGCAACAGTGCGCTCGGTTATTTTGGTACTGATTTAACAGAGAAAGCCCGGGCTGGTGAGCTCGACCCTGTAATTGGGCGCGAAGTACAAATTAGGCGAATGGTCACCATTTTAGGCCGCCGCAGTAAAAACAATCCAGTACTTTTGGGCGAGCCGGGCGTGGGCAAAACTGCAATAGTCGAAGGCCTGGCGCAGCGCATTGCCAGCGAAGATGTGCCAGAGCATCTGCTCGACAAAAGGGTAATTATGCTGGATCTTGCCGGCATGATTGCTGGCACAAAATACCGTGGTGAGTTTGAAGAACGACTTAAAAAAATTATGGACGAGCTTTCGAGCGACAAAAACGCGATTGTGTTTATTGACGAAATCCACCTGCTTGTTGGCGCCGGTGCCGCAGAAGGCGCAATTGATGCTGCCAACATGTTAAAACCGGCGCTTGCCCGCGGTAAAATGCGCCTAATTGGTGCGACCACGCTCGATGAATACCGCAAACACATCGAAAAAGATGCTGCGCTTGAACGCCGTTTTCAGACTGTCATGGTGCCCGAACCATCGGTAAAAGATACGGTGGCAATTCTGAAAGGCCTGAAACATTATTACGAAGACCACCATGGTGTTGAAATTGCTGACGAGCTGCTCAGCGACATTGCATACTTGGCAAAACGCTATGTAAATGACCGCTTTATGCCCGACAAAGCAATCGACGTTCTCGACGAGACCGCCGCCCAGGTTAAAGTTGACCGAGGTAAAGTGCCTCTTGCTAAACGTAAGCTCAGCCGTGAACTCAAAGAAATTACCGAACGCATGGAGAAAGCCGTTGAATCCCAGGACTACGAACGCGCTGCGCACTATAAAACGCGCATGAGCCAGATCAACAGCCGCTTGGGAGCTCTCCGTGAAGACGACAAAACCGACAAAAAATTGGTGATTACTCATGACGACATTGCCCGCACTATTGCCACAATGACCGGTGTGCCAGTAGAAAAGGTGATTAAGAGCGAAGCAAAATACCTGCTGACACTCGAAAAACATTTAGCAAAACACGTGGTCGGCCAAGAAGAAGCCGTTACGGCTGTGGCTCGTGCCATCCGCCGTAATCGCAGTGGCATTAACGACGAGCAGCGGCCAATCGGTTCGTTTCTGTTTATGGGGCCAACTGGGGTCGGTAAGACCGAACTTGCCCGCACACTCGCCCGCGAATTGTTTGGCACCAACGACGCGCTTATAAAAATTGACATGAGCGAATTTAGCGAACGCCACACCACTAGCCGCCTTGTTGGCGCACCAGCCGGGTTCGTAGGCTACGACGACGCCGGTCAACTGACAGACAAAATCCGCCGCCAGCCGTACAGTTTGGTGCTGTTCGATGAGATTGAAAAAGCCCACCCCGAAGTGTTTAATATGTTGTTGCAAGTCTTTGAAGATGGACATTTAACAGATGCAAAAGGCCGCAAAATTGATTTCACCAACACGATTGTGATTTTAACCAGCAATCTTGGAGCCGACAAAATGCAACGCGAAGCCAGCCTTGGGTTTCGTGCAGACACTAAAAAAGAATTCGGTGAACTCGCTGATCTGCACGAGCAAAACCGCGACGCCGCCATGCGTGAACTCCGCCGCATGATGCGCCCGGAGCTGATTAACCGTCTTGACCAAATCGTGGTGTTTACAGCGCTCACACATCGAGAGGTTCGCGATATTCTTGATATCCAGCTGAAGAATCTGAACAAGCGCCTTGGCCGTAAACATATGATGGTGCAGGTGACACAAAGCGCCAAAAAGTGGCTGCTCAATAAAGGCTATGACCCGCTCAACGGGGTGCGACCAATGCGCCGCTTAATTCAGGACACAATTGAAGACCAAATTGCTGCGGGTTTGCTCGATGAACGGTATACTAAGGGGAGTGTCATTGCCGTAACGACCAAAGCAGGGGAGCTGAGCTACTCGCTGAAGGCGGAATAGGGGGTTGGTCGCGGTGCGTAAACACGCATGGTTGCTCGTAAATCTAGCTTTAACCGCAGCGCTTGTGGGCGCAGGCTATTTTGTTGTTGTTTTTCGTCAGGATATTCAAGATTGGTGGGCGCTGCGCAGCTACGCGCCGCCAGCAAATATTGCGCAACTTGCCAATACTACCACTATGGCCGGCCATGGCCGTGACATGTTTTACGTAAGCCAGCCACGAGTCGAAGACGGCGACGCCTTTAACATGCACTGCTCGCGAACTGGCGAAAAAACAGTGGTGCTCGGCTGCTACGTGGGTCAGCAAATTTATTTATACAACGTGACTGACGCACGCCTTGCAGGTGTGGTTGAAGTGACTGCTACGCACGAAATGCTACATGCGGTATACGAGCGGCTTGATGCGCAAGATAAAAACCGCATTAACGCGCTCATTGAGGCTGAGCTGCCGAAGGTGACCGATGACCGCCTGAAAGGGCTGATCGAGATGTACGCACAGACTGAACCCGGCGAAAAACTCAATGAAATGCATTCTATTTTGGGCACAGAATACGCCGGGTTGTCCCCGGAGCTGGAAACGTATTACAAACAGTATCTTAGCGACCGTGGCAAAGTGGTGGCGCTCGCGCAGCAATACCAAGGGGCATTTTCGGCATCGCAGGTGCGCATTGCCGATATGGGCGGCCGTTTGGAGGGTCTGAAAAAGCAAATTGACACTAACACAGAAGAGCTTAATCAGCAAAAATCTGAACTTGATGCCGACGGTGCGCGCCTGAACGAAATGCGCAGTAATGACACTGCCGCGTACAACAAGGCCGTGTCTGTATATAATGCCAAAGCCCGCGCATATAACAATGTGGTCATCGCCACCCGCAGTTTAATTGACGAATACAACCAACTTGTGATAGAACACAACAACGAAGCTGCCGCACAAAATAGTTTGTACCACAGCCTTGATAGCCATTACCAGACCGTTAACTAAACCCGAGGGAAATGATGCCGAAAAAGCCAACCAGCCAGTTTGTATGCCAACAATGCGGCGCAATTCGCCCTAAATGGGCAGGCCGCTGCGATAATTGCGCTGCATGGAACAGTTTTGTTGAACAAGTCCCGCTCGCCACTGGTACGACTGTGGTGGCAAAAAGCAGCGGTACGGCACTCAGGCCCGAAAAAATTGCCGACGTCGCGCCAAGTGACCAAAAAGGCCGCATTAGCACAGGCATGGCAGATGTAAATGAGGTGCTGGGCGGTGGCATTGTACCGGCCAGTGTGGTTTTGATTGCTGGTCAGCCGGGCATTGGTAAATCAACACTGCTCATGCAACTTGCGGCATTGGTTGCGGCCGACGTCCCAACGCTGTATGTGAGCGGCGAGGAATCCGTGGGCCAGGTAAAAGTACGCGCCACTCGGTTGGGCGCGGGCGGCCACGACAACTTGAACCTGGTATCGTCTACCTCTGCTGATGACATTGCGGCCACCATTCGCGGCGGTAGCTACAAATTGGTTATTGTCGACTCAATCCAAACACTGGCCATGAATGATATTGCGTCGGCACCAGGCAGCGTGGGGCAAATCACCAATTCATCTAACTTGCTCACGCAGGCGGCAAAGGGCAGCAATACCGCGCTCATACTTGTGGGCCATGTAACCAAAGAAGGCAGCATTGCCGGGCCAAAAGTGCTCGAACATATGGTTGACGTAGTGCTCAACTTAGAAGGTGACCGTTATGGGGGTTTTAAAGTTCTGCGTGCCATTAAAAACCGCTACGGTGGCACCAACGAAGCAGCAATTTTTGAAATGAATGATGAAGGTTTGACCCCTGTTATGAACCCGTCTGCTGCGCTTTTGGAAGAACGCCAAAGCACTGATGGTTCAGTGGTGCTCGCCACTCTGGAAGGCAATCGTCCACTGCTTGTAGAAATTCAAGCACTTGTTAATAAGACTAACTTTGGGTATCCTAAGCGTACAGCCTCTGGCTTTGATCTTAACCGGCTCAACGTGCTGGTCGCAGTTTTAGAACGGCGCACCAAACTGAACTTATCAGATAGCGATATCTATATAAACGTAGTAGGCGGTATAAAAGTTCAAGATCCGGCGGCTGACCTTGCGGTGTGCATGGCGATTGCATCTGCCGCAAAAGAGATGGCGCTGGACGAAGGCGCTGTCGTGTTTGGCGAAGTGGGTCTGAGCGGCGAAATCCGTACTGCCCAACTTGCCGAAAAACGCATTGGCGAAGCCACGAAACTCGGCTTTACCTATGCAATTGGGCCAAAAAGCGCCCGCACTAAAGAATTTGTTCGGCCTGTCGCTAACATGCGCGACGCGCTTAATACGTTCCTCAAGAAAACTTAATCTAAAAGGATTTATATGGAGTATCAACCCATTATATTGGGCGCTACAGTTATTAACACTGCGGCGCTTGGCTATTTGCTGTGGCAAAAAAGCAACGACAGCCAAAAAATTAAAAACCAAATGGTGGTCGACACCAGCGGTTTAATTGACGGCCGCATTATCGAAATCGTCGGTTCGGGATTTGTGCCGCCACGCCTTATTATCCCGCAGTTTGTAGTTGCCGAACTACAGTTTTTAGCCGACCAAGGCGATGCCTACAAGCGCGAACGCGCCCGCTACGGTTTGGACGTGGTACGCCGCTTGCAAGACATGCGTCAAACTGAAGTGGTTATTAAACCCGGCATGGCAAAAGGCATTAAAGAAGTCGACGACAAGCTGGTTGCACTGGCCAAAAAGTCAGGCGCGCTGTTATATACCACCGACTTTAATTTAAACCAAGTCGCTCAAATCGAAGGCGTCCGCGTACTCAACGTAAATGAGCTCGCCCAAGGCTTGCGCGCAATGCACTTGCCTGGCGAACGCGGCGACATTAAAATTACACAAGTTGGCCAAGACCGTACTCAAGGTGTAGGTTACCTGGAAGACGGCACCATGGTTGTGGTTGAACAAGCCGCTAAAAAGTTGAATCAGTACGTGCAGGTTGAATTTACTCGCATGCTGCAAACCCAGGCCGGTAAAATGATGTTTGCAACACTTAACGGTACCCATAAGCATGAATCGCATGCAAGTAGTAGTATTGGCGGCAGTAAGAAGTCAGTCAAACCAGAAGCGCTTGTTGTGCAGCAAAAACCACCAAAGCCTGAGCAAAAGCCGCAGGTACCAAAAGAAGAAAAGCAGGTTACAACGGCGTACCACAGCGACCAAGGTCAGCAGGTGCACGGCAGCGTGGCTCCACAGCGCACCAACCGCCGTCGCCGCCCACAGCGTGCACCGCGTCAGGCTGGAGTCGAAGACGACGGTCACGTAAAACTGTAAAATAGAACCAATAAAAAATACCGCTCTGGTTTCCCGGAGCGGTATTTTATTGCCTAGCCGTCGCCGCGTCTGCGGCCTGGGAGCGACGGTGTATTGTTCGCTGCTGCAATCGTCTTTGTGGTGCTGGCTGTACCTTCGTACAGGGCGGTGTCATACACTGTCGCCGTCACTGTGTGGCTGCCGCTGCTGCTAAAGGTGTGGGGAATCGGTGAGAGAGAACCGCTCGCGCTGACCGGTTGGTTGGCGATTTGCTGGCCATCAACTGCAACGGTCACTGAGCTAAGTGGGTGCGTGCCCTGGTTGACGGTCACATTGATCACTACGGTTTTACTTGGTGCGCCAGTCACATTTACGGTAGAGAACGGCTTCACGTCACTGCAATTGTGCACGTCGTCGGTTGCATCTGGCTGGTAGCCGTCAGGAGCGGTGTATACTTTCTTTTTGGTTACCGGGTCTTCAAAGACAGGCACTTTAACTTCTACTTTGGCGACGGCTGGTGTACAGTCGGTAGCTTTCTTTTTGCTCACTTTATCAAAGGTGATCGTTTCGCCATCGGCATTGGTTGGTTTGGTGTACCAGGATGGGAAAATGTCGGTTTTGCCATTCACGGTGAGTGTCTGAATACCCGATGGTTTGGTAAACCAGTCGTTTGCCTTCCATGAACCATCTTTGGCAAAGATGTCTTTGTGGGCGAATTCCTGTACGGCGTTTGTGACACGTGCGTTGGCTGTACTGCTAAGCGAAGTGAGCGGTTTGGTGTCGTTACGGCCTGTCCATACGCCAACGGCCATGCGCGGGCTGTAGCTCATCATCCAGCTGTCTTTTGCGTGGCCTTGGCCATCGTCGGTGGTACCTGTTTTAGTTGCGGTCTTTACACCCGGCACGTTGAATCCGGCGGCGCGGGCGCCAAAGACTGGTGAGCGAGCTGAGTCGTCTGCCAAAATGTCGCTTAGCATGTAGGTGATTTGCGGATCAAGAACCTTTTTGGATTGATCGTCTTTCCATTGGGTGAGCATTTGGCCTTGTGCGTTTTTTACCTCAAGTACGTATGCCTCTGGCTTGTACGTGCCTTGGCGGGCAAGCGTTGCGTACGCATTTGTGTGCTGTACCTCTGTTACGGCACAGGTCCCAATGGCTGCGGTAGTACCATATTGAATGTCATTACAGTAGAACCGATCGCCCACATCTTTGGTAGTCTGAATTGCAGATTCTAGGTTACCAAACTTTGCAGCCTGAATCGCAGGTGGGTTACGTGATTGGCCAAGCGCCTGGCGGATGGTCAATGGCCCCTTAAAACGACCGTCGTAGTTCTGGATGTCGACGCCTCCGTTCCAACTTTTAATGTCTTGGTCGACAAGAATTGAACCGACACCCCAGTTTTGGCCTTGCTGCGGCTTAAACAGGTTTGCGTAAATGAATGGCTTAATACTTGAGCCTGGGCTTAACTTGGCAGTCGCGGCATTTACGGCACCGAGTGACTTATCATTGAAGTCGTGGCTGCCGACCATTGCCAGAATTTGACCCGTCGGCACGTCAATCGCGCTCAGCGCCATGTTATTAGCGTTAATTACCTGTGCTGACTTAAAGTTCTCTTGAATTGAATTCTGCGCCTTTTCCTGAATGCGCCAGTCAAGCGTTGTTTTTACGGTCAGGCCGCCTTCGCGTACAACTTTGGTGCCGAACTGCTGCTCAAGCTGGTCACGAACAGCAAGTACGAACCACGGTGCTTTAATGTCTTCGTTGGCTGGAATCTCTTCTTTAATGGTGTCAAGAATTGGTATTGCCTTAGCTTCGTTTGCTTGTTGCTGCGTTATGTACCCCTGTTCGAGCATATTACCGAGTACGTGATGTTGGCGGTCAATAAGGTCTTTACTCGCGGTAGGACTTAAAGTGTAGGGGTTGTAATATGACGGGTTTTGCGGAATGCTGGCGATTAACGCTGCTTGCGACAGGTTGAGTTCTTTGGCAGAAATACCAAAGTAGGTACGCGCAGCAGATTCCACGCCGTTGCGGCGGCCACCATACGGCACTGTGTTCAGGTACAGGTTAAGAATTTGCTCTTTAGTGTACATGCGCTCAACTTCAATCGAGAGAATCGCTTCTTTAAGTTTACGCCCAAAGTCGAGCCGGTTAGCCTGAGCGTCAGCAGCAAAAAACACCTGTTTAATAAGCTGCTGCGTAAGCGTTGATGCACCTTGCACCTGGCCACCGGTGGCGTTCGCCAAAGTAGCGCGCAGAATTGCGGTTACGCTAATGCCACCGTGTTTGTAGAAGTCTTTGTCTTCAATAGAGATGGTGGCCTGCTTCATGAGTGGCGAAATGTCAGCGCCGTCAACCACAATTTTGTAGTCCTCGTCGCCTTTGTCTTCCCAAAGCAGCACATTATTGCGGTCGTAATACTTGGTAACGGTGGTTTGTACGCTTTTTGCCAGTTGTTCAGGACTAAAAGCGTCGAGTTCACGGCGGTAGTAGGCGAACAGCGCAGCAACAAAAATTGCCAGAATAATACAGCCGACCCCAACGAGTTTTGCAAATGTGATGAGGCCCTGTTTGCTAAACCAAAACTTCATGACGCGTTTGGGATGCAAACGATACAGGAGCCGTTTAAGCGGCTGTTTTGGCAGTGTCGCCAAATATTCGGCTTTGCGCCGGGCTTTTGCATCTGCCTTTGAGCGCCGTTTTGCGGCTAAATTAGCGTAGAGCGAAACCGCTTTACCCTTCGATGATCTTTTCGCCATTGCTTATATGGGTCTCCATAACCATTAGAAAAATCCTCCCCATTATACCACTGCGCTGGCATTACAAACATAAAATCGTTATAATCCGAGGAGCAGCTAACAGATAGAGCAAAGAGATGAAACTTTCACAAGAACTCACATGGCGCGGGTTTGTACACCAAACCACATTCAAAGATATTTCGGTACTCGACGGCGAAAAGCTCACCTTTTATTGGGGCGTGGACCCAAGTGCGGACAGCATGCAAGTGGGTAATCTTGCCGCCGCCATGATGGCGCGCCGGTTCATGGAACATGGCCACAAAGCAATATTGCTTGTGGGTGGCGCAACCGGTATGATTGGCGACCCAGACGGCAAAGACGAGGAGCGTAATTTGCTCACACTCGAACAAGTCGCAAAAAACAAAGCTGCCATTGTGGCGCAGTACAAACAAGTGTTCGCAGGGCTCGATTTTGAAATTGTTGACAACTACGACTGGTTTAAACCAATGGGCTACCTCGACTTTTTGCGCGATGTAGGCAAACACTTTAGTATGACGCAGCTTTTGCAGCGCGATTTTATTCAGAGTCGCATCGGGCAAGGCGGCAAAGGCATTAGTTACGCCGAATTCAGTTACTCGCTTATACAAGGCTATGACTTTTTGCACCTCAACCGCACGCACGGAGTGACGCTGCAAGTGTGCGGTGCTGACCAGTGGGGCAACAGTCTGAGCGGCGTGGAACTTATTCGTAAACTTGAGGGTCGCGAAGCGCATGTATACACGTGCCCGATCATTATTAACCGCACAACAGGCAAAAAATTCGGCAAGTCCGAAGCCGGTGCAGTGTGGCTTGACCCAGCAAAAACAAGTGTCTTCGACTTTTACCAGTTCTGGCTGAACGTGGACGACGAAGGCGTTGAAGACTACATGAAAGTCTACACATTGTTCGGCAAAGATGAGCTCGATGGCATTATTGCTGAGTTCAAGCAAAACCCGGCCGGCCGTCACGCGCAAAAGACACTTGCTTACGAAGTGACTAAAATTGTGCACGGCAAAGATGCTGCCGACAGGGTCGTAGAAATGACCAAACAATTGTTTAATGGCGAAGCTAGCGACGGCGCGCCCATGGTTGAACTCGGCGATAAAACACTACTTGAAGTCATTGCAGATGCCGGTTTAGTTGCAAGTAATTCAGAAGCGCGCCGCATGGTAGAGCAGGGCGGGGTAAAAGTGAATCAGCAAAAAGTTGAAAGCGCAGATGTTGCGCTTAAACCTGGCGATTTAATCCAAGTTGGCAAGCGCAAGTTCGCTAAGCTTTCGTAAGTCGTTCTTTTACTGCATTTAGCACAGCTTGGTAATCAAACGGAACGGACAGCTCGATATCGGCTGGCAGTTCTTTTTTGCAGGCCTCAAAGTTGGCCACCTGGCGCGGCATAAGTTCAGTGAGCGCGTCTGTGTCTGCGCGGCCGCGCTTCTGTATGCGTGCCAACGCGTCTTCAGGATTGATGTTTAAGCGGATAATCACTGTTGGCACAGAATTTTCGGCCCAAAAAGCGAGCCTATCACGCCAGCTGTGGTCGATTGTGGCGTCGAAGACAATAAGTTTGTTGGCGTCTTCGGCAAGTATAGTGCGAACAAGAGCCTCGCTTACTGCTTTTGGCTTAAATTTTTTGACACCGTTGGCGTTGGCAAGTTCGCGTGCTGAATCGTTGTGTACGTATTGCGCTTGCAAATCGCGCACCAAACGCTGTGCCAATGTGGTCTTACCGCTACCCGGTATGCCGCAGAATAAAATAGCGCCCACGGGGTGTGATACGTCACGGTTTTGCTGCCGCCTGCGGAGTACGTTGTAAATTGTGCTGTCTGTTTCTGATAGGTCCATCCGTTACAATATAGCTACTATGCGGCTCACAAGTCCAGTAACAAGTGTGAAGGGAGTCGGCGACGCAATTGCCGAAAAGCTCAAGATTCTCGGGGTGAACACCGTCGGGGACTTGCTATATTACTTTCCGCGTCGCTACGAAGATTATTCGCAGGTTACGCCAATTGCCGACCTTGGGCCGGGCAATGTGAGCATTAAAGCCACGGTAGAATCGGTGGTTGGCCGCCACATTAACCGCCGTCTACATATTACTGAGGCTGTTCTGAGTGATGGTACGGCCAAGACACGCGCGGTGTGGTTCAACCAGCGGTATCGCGCCGAGCAACTTGCGAAAGGTACTGAATATTATTTTTCGGGCACCTACGATTTGCAGCGCAACCGCTACGTTTTGCAAAATCCCGCGGCCGAACAGGCAAAGACAATGGGCGTCAGCACCGCCCGCATTGTGCCCGTGTATCCCGAGACGGCTGGGTTTAAGTCCCACCAAATTCGTAAACTTATTCGTGAGTTGCTGCCGCTTATGCAAATGCTGCCCGAAACATTGCCGCCTGAACTTATAAAACGCGAAAAGTTATTCAGTATTAATGAAACCCTCAAAAATATTCATTTTCCTGAAGCCGCAAAAGACCTTGATGCCGCCAAAGCGCGCATAAGTTTTGAAGAGCTGCTGTCGCTTTTGATTGCCAGTGTGCTGAATCGCCAAGATAACGCCAAGTTAGAAAGTTATGAGGTACCGTTCAACAAGGCCGCAGCTGACGAGTTTATAAAAGCGCTGGCCTTCAGCATGACCGGCGCGCAAAAACGTGCGGTGTGGGAGATTTTGCAAGACGTGGAAAAACAGCAGCCAATGAACCGCTTGCTGCAAGGCGATGTTGGCTCCGGCAAAACAGCGGTCGCGGCCATGGCGGCGTTTATGATGGCCCGCGCTGGCCTGCAAACAGCGTTCATGGCTCCCACCGAAATTTTAGCCACGCAACATGCCACCGGCCTGGCCAATTTGCTTGAGCCACTTGGGGCACATGTGGCACTTTTGGTCGGTTCAACAAAAGCCAAAGCAAAAGACGAACTAAAGGCCCGCATGAAGGCCGGTGACATTGATATTGTGGTTGGCACACATGCATTAATCCAAAAAAATAGTGATTTTCATAAACTTGGGCTGGTGGTCATTGACGAACAGCACCGTTTTGGCGTGCGCCAGCGTGCAGAGCTGCTGACTAAAAGCCACAAAATGCCGCATTTGCTGAGTATGACTGCCACGCCGATTCCGCGCAGTTTGCAGTTAACGCTATACGGCGAGCTTGAAGTTTCAATTTTAGATGAGCTGCCAAAAGGCCGCCAGCCAATCGTCACAAAAGTTGTTTCGCCACTCACGCGTGCCCGCGTGTACGAAAAGATTGATGCCGAAATTAAGGAAGGCCGCCAAGCGTATGTGGTCTGCCCATTGGTTGCCGACAGCGAAAAAAGCGAGCTAAAAAGTGTCGAAGCAGAACATGAACGCCTAAAGAAAAGTATTTTTAAACACCGGCGCGTGGGGTTGTTGCACGGTCAGTTGAAGGCCGACGAAAAAGACGCCGTCATGCAGCAGTTCAAAAATAAAGAGTTGGATTTGCTTATTTGCACCACCGTTGTTGAGGTAGGCGTGGACGTGCCGAACGCTACGGTTATGCTCATTGAAGGTGCCGACCGCTTTGGCTTGGCACAGCTACACCAGTTGCGCGGTCGCGTTGGGCGGGGGAGCGAGCAAAGTTATTGCTACCTGTTACCCGCCAACGAAAAAACAATCAGCCAGCGTCTGCGGGAACTCGAAAAGTCGAACGATGGCTTTTACCTCGCTGAAGTTGATTTGCGACTGCGCGGCCCAGGCGAAATTTATGGCCGCAGGCAAAGTGGCGATCTCGACCTCAGTTTTGCCACACTCGGCGACATGCGCTTGGTAAAACGTGTGCGTTCCGCGGCGGAATGGCTCGCCAGCGAAGGTGTAAACCTGGTACAATACAGTAAATTACATGAGCGTGTTGAGCGCTACCGGCGTTTGACCACATTAAATTAATGTATTCAGGAACAACTCTCCGCAATGCCTCTGGGCGAATTATGGGCGCGCATCAAAAGCTCGACCGTATTGCCCGGCGCGCACTTGAGCAGCTTACTCCCGAAAGCGAATTCCCAAAAATTCGTGATATTTTGCATTTTGAAGGCCGTAACGGCCCCGACGGCATTAAAAGCAAGTCGCCCGCCAAAGATGAGCCGTGGCATTATTACGACCCAACCGACTCCAAGGATACGCAGTTGACGCAAATGATTGAGCGCCACAGTAAAAATCTGACGGCTGCTCTGAAACGTAAAGAATACGAAAAAGCATCGTTCGAAGCGGCGTGGTTGGCGCATGCAATTGTTGATGGTTTAACGCCTGCGCATCACTACCCACTTGAAGAAAAGCTCGAAGAACTCCGTGGCGAAGGCCTTGAAACCCGCACTAGTTTTAAAGATAAAAATATTATTCGCGGCAAAGACGATACTTTGCGCAAGATCCTTTCTAAAAACTGGCAATATTGGGGTGCCAAAGGTGTCATGACCACGCACGGTTTGTACGAATGGGGTGTGGCTACCACAATTGCGCCACTGCGTTTGCGGAGCGGCTATCCCACTACGGCTGAATGCCAAAATGTGATGAAAGTAGGCGCGGCACAGGTTTTTAAGGAAGCCGCTGCCGATATCTACGAACTCAAAATGTATGACCGCTTTATGCACAAGGGCTGGACCAACAAAATCGCCCGCCAGACACGCGAATTTTTGGCGCCGCTATTGGTGCGCGTTGTTGCGCTGGCCTGGTACGAAGCGCTGGTGAAGGCCCAGCCCGAGAAGTAATGCGTCTGCGTGTGATCGCTGGTAAACTTGGCGGCCGTTTTTTTGAATCGCCCGAAACAAGCAGCACGCATCCCATGGGCGAACGTATTCGCGGTGCATTATTTAATATGCTAGGTGACGACGTAGTTGGTGCAGCAGTATTCGAGCCATTTGCCGGCAGCGGGGCGCTCAGTTTTGAAGCGCTCAGCCGCGGCGCAAAGAGTGCATTGTTGCTCGAAAAAGAAAAACGCGCCCAACTTACAATCGAGCGCAACATCAAAACATTAGGGTTATCGCAAAAGGCGCGGCTCGTCAAGGCTAATTGTCGCATGTGGTCCGAAAACAATCCCGGCGAGCAATTCGATCTGTTGCTCGTCGATCCGCCATACCATGATATGCAGTTATCCACAGTGTCGTTGTTAATTCGTCATTTAAAACCAAATGGGCTTATGGTATTATCCTATCAAGGTAGAGACCCAGCGCCGACCGTTAATGGAGTTGTTGTGGTGAACACGAGATTATACGGAGATGCGGCGCTGGCATTCTACCGTATAGCAGCCTAGACGAAGGCTGCTTTTTTTAGTTTGTGGCGACGTGCTACCATAACTGCACATGACCCGTCCGCCCGAAGCCGAACCGCACCAACACGTTGAAACACAGTTATCGGAATTTTCATTGCCACCGGAGGCGTTTGCTGGCAGTGAATTTATGGGTTTGCTGCCTAGCGTATTGGCGACCCACTGTGAGCGCACCAAGACTACCCCGGCTATTATTGAACGAATCCTCCTACACGCCGAAGAATGGGTGCGGGCTGTCCGGCCCGGGGAGCCGGTATCAACAATCGCACCATATGGTGACCGCCGTTTATTTGGGGAAGGGGGTATTGCCACGGGGCCTATACATATGGTGCCAGATAAAAGTGGTAAGTATTGGGACATAAATGTTCCTATGAGACGGCTTGATTATAGTGAAGTTCCCGTTAATTCGTTGCTGCGTATATCAATTGACGAATTGGCTCGGGAGTACGCGCACCCCGAAACGCCACCGTTTCTTGTAGTGGGTGAAGAAAATGTACGCGCTCAATTGGCAATAGCGGGGCAGGCAATTGATCGTGAAGATGTCACGTACGAAGAAGTCGTCCGCATTGCTGGATTTTTGAATAGCATCCACCACACTACGTTTCCTGTCGACTATTTAGGCCTCGATGAACCGGCGCGAATTCGTTTGTGTAACCGTTTGGTGGAGTCGTTTAGTATAACAGACGATTACAGGCAACGTGCTTTGGGCAAGGCGGTTGTGTATGCGGCAGACATTCAAAAACCTGAGCAACTTGCTGCGTTGTACGACAGCATTGAAGACCAATGGGCTGGTTGGCTACCTCTTGAACCTGGCGAAAGCGGCGATGTAGTATTGGATGTCGCTGAGCAGTTTTTAGAGAATCACGATCCCGTGCCAGAGTTGCTTACAGGGGTCAACGAGCGCGCAGAGCTTGGTAGGGATGTTGAGCACGCAAGTTTTATTGCCGATTTGTACAAACGCCGGGCTGAACAAGAACATGCGCGGCCAACAGTACGCCCTGAGGCGCATTTGCCGGAAGTTACGGAAAATGAACTGCCCGCGCCACGAGATTTGGCTATTTTTACGGCATACCCGGCGAGTGCGGAAGTAAAAGCTGACATTGCCTACATACGGGCATTGCGGGCGGCAAACTACCCCGTTACACTTAGCATTGAGCGCAACGAAGATACAATGCGCCATGGGGTTCGCCAGTTGGTAGAATTTATTCAGGCAACCAACGATGCAGCGGCACGCCTGGAAGCATTTGATGCTATGGAGTTTTTATTTAACATTAAAACTGACCTGCAACGCGACGAACTCTACCGTTTGCTCGGCGAGCGATTTGCACTAAGCGTGCCACTGAGTTCAAGGCTGGATTTCACCCCGCACCTTGGTGTGGCAGAAGTAATTGGTCAGCTCATGCCTAACCAGCCCAAAGCCGAAAATGGCACGCTATACACTGGGCGCGCCCGTACTGCGGCAATGATGGCACATTTTTACCGGCGTCACGCATTCCAATTACTTACAAAACAGATGCGCCGCTACCGGCCCACCGAAGCCGACGAAGAAGACTAAGCAAATGTCGAGTAAAATGGTATAATACCTACGTTACGCGCGAGTGGTGGAATGGTAGACACGCATGCCTTAGGAGCATGTGCCGTAAGGTGTGGAGGTTCAAGTCCTCTCTCGCGCACCAAAGAAGACGAATAGCTTTATTTAGCTCGGAATCGGCCTCTCCATATCTGTTGGCGGGGTCGATTTTCGTAGTTTGGTTTGTCATTTCTTGCCTCCAATTAGTTTTCGCGTTTCCAACACATTTTGAGCGATGGCTTGGGCGAATTCAGTGTAGTTAACAGATAGAACATCGTTGTCTAATTGTATATTTTTGAAAAGTTTGGTTATTATTAGCCGTTTTTGTTGCGGGGAGCGCGTAGCGTAGATTTGGGCTGCTTTCTGAGACAATTCTAGGAGCACTAAAACGTGGTCGAGACGCTTGCTGGCAGCTTTGTCGATAGCGTCTAGTCGCTGTCGTAGCTCAGCTTTCTGACTCACAAATGCAGCGTGCTTCTCGGCATACTTTTCGGGCGATATATCGTCGGCTAGTTTGTCGTCGTACAAGCGCTCGTCCATACGCTCTATTCTTTCTAGCTGGGTATTAATGGATTTACATAATGTCTCCTTTTCTTCGATGTTATCTTGCTGCTGGTCGCGCATGGTATCGGCGACCCACTGAATAATCTCTTGTGATGGGCAGACGAGCTGCTCTAGCATGGCCGTAATATCCGCCTCTATTCTGTCCTCGCGTAGAAGCTTGCGTCCTTTGCAGGCTTCTGTAGTGCGTTGGCACGCGCCGTAAAAGCGGCCTTTCTGCCTCTGCCATGTTATGAGGCCGCCACAGTTCATGCAGCGGATGATGCCCTTAAATACCGGGTTATGATGTCTGTAGCGACTTGGGTTGTTGCCATGAATCTTTTTCTGTACTCTCTCGAACAGTTCTTTGCTGATAAGCGGCTCATGTGCGCCTGGATATTCGTTACCGCCAAATCGGATGATACCGATGTAATACGGATTTTGTAGAATCTTGTGCACCCTAGCTTTACCGTGTGGCCGCCCGTTTCTGTTGCGCAGCCCTGAGCTTTCTAGAAAGCCCGTAATAGACCGCAGCGATTCACCAGGCTCAAGGTACTTCTTGAAGGCTTGCACGACGATCGGCTTAGTATCAGGGTTTGGTACATGGTGAACGTGCTTGCCATTAGCTGTTGCGTTCATGTAGCCAGGCGGCGGGCCATCAGGTAGCCAGCCTTGCGCTAGTTTTTCCGTGTAGCCTTTTTTAACTTCTTCGCGCAAATTGTCGGTATGTCGCTTGGCGGCGGCAATATTGATGTTCCACATAAACTTAACGTCAGATTTTGCGTTTACGTGGAGGATAATATCTTCTTTGATAGAGTGCAGTTTACGTTCGGCGTTTGCGGCTAGCCACTCATCGAGCAATACGGCGTCTTTAAAATTGCGCGTATAGCGGTCTGCCTTCTCTACGACGATATGGGTAATATTGTTTTTCTTAATGGCGGCAAACTGCATCATCTGTCTAAAGATTTTGCGTTTTTCGGGGGAAGATGCATTTTCAGTCAAAAGAAACTCTTTAACGACTATCAGTTCTTTGCGTGCACAGTAATCACGGGATAGTTTGTATTGGGCATCGAGCGAGTAACCGGTTTGCTCCTGATCCTGGCTCGATACACGGGCAAGAACAACAGTGTTTTTGTTATTCATCTTCCTGCGCCTCGCCGCCAAGCGTCTCAAAGAAAGTGAGTAGTGACTCCCCGATTTCTGTTGCTTCCTCGCGAGTTACAGGCCTGGAATGCTGAACTTCTAAGATAGAGCGTAATAGCTCGACTTTGTCAGCAGAAACCAATTTGTTACCCTCAGGAGTGTTCATGCTTGTATCCTTACAAGGATAATTATACTATCCTCACGGGGATAGTTACAAGTCCAAAACCAAACTTTCTAGATGTAGTATTTACAAAGGCTCAGGGAGTTTAAGCTATACTAGGTGCGTGAGTATAGATAGCGCGCCCGACGACAAAGACATTATTACCAACCCGTTTTACGCGGTCAGTTTCGCATCCCATATATTCAGAAAACACATCGAAGGTCCAAAAGAGGATTGGGTACTCTTAAATGCTCACCTCATAAAAGAACTTAGCGCAAAAGTGTGGCTCAGCGAATTGCTCGACGTCCTCTCGCAGTCACGCGCCACTTACGATGGCCACGATGCCATAAACCCTACGATAGTCATTAATGTCTCGGACAGATTGCAGGGCAAGCACGAACCGCTTGTCACCCGCGAACAATGGATACAAGCAAACACCAGCCTAATAGATGAGCTTGGTGCAGAAGCTTGGCTCTGGCGCATGCTAGAGACTCTCGAAACCGGCGGCCCCGTCGCCGAATAGTCGCTTTGCGAGTCCAGCAAAAAGGGACTTTCCGAAAAGTCCCTTTTTATGTCAATCCATATCTGTTAATCGTAAATATTTGTTTCCTTCCCTTATATATTACATATAATAAACACCATGCCCTCTACGCCTACCAGCCACTACGCACTTACCACCAAGCAACTCGCTATACTCAACCTTCTATATCGTTTCCGTTTCACTACATCTCAACTACTAGCTCAAAGCACCCATACCAACAAAGACATAATCAATAAACGTCTAAAGCTCATGATGGAACTAAACTATATCGATCGTAAGTTTGAGCCTGAATATCATTTGCTCCGTAAACATGCCACGTATTATTTAATGCCGGAAGGTATAAAAGCGCTAAAGCAAGCCCCTGATAAAAAATACAGCCTTAAAGTTTTCCGCAACATGGCCCGTGAAGAGGATAAGTCCGAGCAGTTTATCAACCACCACCTAGCCGTCTTTAGCCTGTATTGCACGTTACGAACGATGTACGGCGATGAGCTACGGTTTTTCACCAAGAGCCAGCTAACCACCTTCGAGCACTACCCTCAGCCCTTACCCGACGCTTATATCCGAATTGGCGACGGTGACGACGAGCGGCAATTCTTCCTTGACGTGCTCCATGAATCGCAACCGTTCTTCATCGCCACCAGAAAGGTCATGCAATACATCGCTTACGCAGATGAAGGACGCAAGGAATGGGAGCGAAAAACCGACACTGCGCTTCCTAGCGTGCTACTGATCTGCGATAACCCCTCGCTTAAAAAACGACTGCAAAAGAAAATGCGCAGCGCTGCTGAGAATATCGAAGGTGACGATATGATGCTCTACGCTGCTGCAATAGCCGAAATTGGAGATAATACAGGTTGGCATGATCTGGCCAACCCTGACGAAGCGCTCTCATTGGATGACATAGAATAAACCAATAAACATGCAAAGGCCCGGAACCGCCTAAGCAGCTCCGGGCCTCGCGTACCTAATACTCGCTCGCCAGCATAACGGTCATCACCCGCCTACAATCCGGCGATAACGGCTCCTCGCCGTATTCCAGATTCTGATCGTAATATCTATTTTCCAAAACACCTTCTCGCCGCTCCAGTGAACCGTACCGAAGTCATGCTCACCGTACGGATCGTTATTCTCCGCAAACTCGTTAAACCAACGAACTTCCTCAAGCAACCCCGACAAATCATCGATCTCTTGTATACCAGGCGTAATGACAATCCCCGAACCGCTGCGCCGGAACGCATCATTCACTTTTGCAATCTCAACTGCATTCTCTGTCTGCATAGCAAACCTTCTCGTAAAGTTATTTCTGAACTTTCGAGCGTTCGACCTCCCGCTCTGTCGAACGGGCAAGGTCAGAACTGGGCGCATCAAGGTGGAGCACCCCACGTCTGAACGACCTTGAGGCGGCCAGTTATGGCCTTATAATGGCAAGACAGTGGGAGGTCTAACCTTGCATAAAAACGGACAGGCTTATAATTTTTTCAAAAAGGTTGTGATTATTACAGATTAAGGTATAATAGTATAAAGTCAATTAACGAAAAGGTTTCCCATGCGGCAACAGGCAATTCAATCTCAGTCTATTACCTCTAACCAAGTGGAAACTTTTTCGTACTATGAAATCTCTAAACTTAGGAATTCTGGCGCATGTAGACGCCGGTAAAACCAGCCTCACCGAGCGGTTGCTCTATACCGCCGGTGTCATCGACGAAATCGGTAGCGTCGATGCAGGCAATACTCAAACCGATTCACTACAACTTGAACGACAACGCGGTATTACCATCAAATCTGCCGTAGCCTCTTTTGATATTGGTGACACCCGCGTCAACTTAATCGACACGCCTGGGCACCCCGACTTTATTGCCGAGGTGGAGCGTGTACTAAGTGTGCTTGATGGCGTGGTGCTCGTCATTTCAGCAGTTGAGGGTGTGCAGCCGCAGACACGCATATTGATGCGGGCCTTGCAGCGCTTGCGTATCCCTACGGTCATCTTCGTAAATAAAATTGACCGCATGGGCGCTCGTTACTATGACCTGCTTGCGGAGATCGGCACGAAGCTAGGCCTAAAGATTACGCCTATGGGTGCGGTAGAAAATATCGGCCAGCCCAACGCCAGCTTTAAGCTCAAGACACAAACCCAGACGGCCGACATGACGCCTGTGTTCTTTGGTTCAGCCATCACGGGCGCAGGTGTCGGGGATTTAATGAGCGCCTTGCCTCAACTGCTGCTTGCCGCACCTAATCCTACAAAAGCTACTTCCGGCACCATCTTCAAGATTGAGCGTGGGCCACGAGGTGAAAAGGTTGCTTACCTACGCTTGTTTTCAGGCACAATCAAGGCACGCGAGAAATTAGCTTTTGGCAAAGTAACCGCCCTGCAAGTTTTTAAGCAGGGTCAAGCAGAAGCTGCAATAAGCCTTACCGCTGGTGAGATCGGCAAGGTTTGGGGTTTAGAAGAGGTACGCGTTGGCGATGTGGTAGGCGAAGCCAGCAATGCCATTTCTGCCTTCGCGCTGCCGACGCTTGAAGCTGGTGTGGTTGCTAAAAATGCCGACCAAAAGCCTGCTCTACATATCGCACTAAAGCAGCTCGCTGAGCAAGATCCGCTTATTAACCTTCGCCAAAGTGACCAAAAGTTGTATGTGTCGCTTTACGGCGAAGTGCAAAAAGAAGTGATTGCAGCATCTCTTGCTAACGATTTTGGAGTAGAAGCGACGTTTGAACGGACGCGGCCGATCTGCATTGAACGACCTCTTGGCACAGGCTACGCCGTGCAGCTTTTACAAAGTGAAACCAATCCAACTTCGGCAACCATAGGGCTGCGTATCGAGCCAGGGCAACCCGGCTCTGGCGTCGTTTTTAGACTCAGTGATATACCGCCCCGCCTCTTACCCCTCTACATCTACAAGAATAAGAGTAGCTTCATTGTGCATATGGAGCAGTACATTCATGAAACCCTAAAGCAGGGTTTATATGGACTGATAGTAACTGATTGCATCATCACTATGACCGAGAGTGATTATTACGTCGGAGACGGCCCAGGTAAACCAGTAAGCGACACGCCAAAGACTACGGCGGCCGACTTCCGTAAGCTAACCCCGATTATCTTGCAAGCCGCGTTAAAGCAATCAGGCACAGTAATATGTGAGCCAATATGTCGTTTTATGCTTGAGATACCAAACGAAGCACTCGCTAAAATATTGCCGACATTAGCGCAGCTTCGCGCAGTTCCAAACTCAACCGAAGCGCGACACGAGACTTACGTAATTAGTGGCCATATTCCATCTGCTCGCATACATGATTTACAGCAGCAACTACCAAACCTAACAAGTGGTGAAGGTTTAATAGAGTATGCGTTTGATAGGTATGAGCCACAGCAGTAAGTTGAGACGTAGCTTTGTCCCTAACTCGTAACTTTCATTTGTACTCAAATGGAAGTTGGCCTATTTGCCAACGGCAAATAGGTTTGTCTTCATACTCCAAGGACTGTGGTGACACGACGTTTTAAGACTTCATATCGTGTCCGTGTTTCCTCATCATCCAGGCGCTTTTCTCTCACGCTGGCATATCCAGCTAATTTAACCGGGTGTACCCGTAGCGTAACGGGAGCCTTATACTGCGAGCGGGTAGTATCAAGCAGTGTGCCGTCCTCCAAAAGATTGCAGTAGTGATTTTCGCTAATCCCTTCACCGCGAACGGCAAAGCGAATCAGATCACCACCATAGTAATCCTGAACAACGAGTGACGACGCTACGCATTGACCTCGTGCCGGATTGTCCGATGGCCAGTCGTCACCCCAGGAGCTTGTTTCACCGCTCCACGCTTTATGTAGGGCGGCGGTCAGATTGCTAAGGGTCGGTTTCTCATCTTTCATTGAATTTTGACTCCACGACGGCCATTTGCTCGCTTTCGCCTGGCGGCTCTACCGGGAACCGCTTGATGTACTCATATGCCCGCTTCCACGGCAGCTCTGGAAAATACTCAGGTGGTCGTACGTGGTGGTTGCCTGCGGCAATGTAGGCTGGTAAGCCTTCTTTTATCACAACGCGCTCATACTCCCATCCCGGGTACGCTTGTTTGTAGGCGGCTTCATGCCCTTCCAGTAGTTCTTCTTCGAGTACCCAACCATTGAAATCAAAAGCCCAAGTGCCATTGCTGGCGTACATATGGTTGCCGGGATAGTCACCTTTGGGTTTGATATAGATAAGCTCACAGCCTTCGCCGTAGTGCAGCGATAGGAACATGTGCGCCAAGATGTGGCAGGCTCCGGATGCGAAAAATGCTTTGTCGTCACGCTGCCATGCTAGGAACATGTCGCGGTTTTCTTCGGGACTGCGTTGGTAGATGATGCCGGGTTCGTACATAGGGCTCTTAGTTTCTCACAGCATGGCCGTACTCTTTGGCCAGCGGCGTTAGGTCTGGAACGCCAAACTTTTGCGCCATTCGCTCAAACTTTTGAACCTTGTCCTCGCCAAACTTAGCAACGTAGTGCTTGTACCACTCGTAGGGGTTGAAGTATGGCGGCTCGGTTTTGGAATGAAACTTATCGGCATACATAATAAGTTCTTCTTCGGGCGTTTCAGCTTCATAATCCTGTTCGGGTAGTGGCAAATTCTGGCTCGTAATATCATGCTTGGTGAGGCCAACACCTGTATGGTGCGAGGCAAAACGCCAGATGATTTCGGGAAAGCCTTCCTCTTTCAGTATAGCCTCGCCACGCACGCCATGAGTGATGTAGTGTAAATCTCCTCGCTCCTTGCCAGTTTCATCAAACAGCGGGTATACGCCGATGTCATGCAGTAGGCAGCCCACTTTGACCAACTCAGCATCAAGGTTTAGGTTGTTTGCGGCGATAAGCTGCTGCGCTACATCATTAACGATCTTGCAGTGGGTAAAGACTAGCTCAAATACCTCAGGAGTTGGGGCGTACTTTTTGTGCAGGGCTTCGATTTCTTGGATAGTAAGCAATTTCATTTCGCTATCTATTGTAAACCAAAGCCGTATCTTAAAAATAGGTTTGGATACGCTATACTTGACGTATGACTGATTCCAATCACCAAACCATCCAATCCTACGAAGCTCACGTACAAGAATATATCAACGGCACACCGCAAGATGTCTCCGGCGTGGTTAAAGAGTGGCTCGATGAGGCCATAGCCGAGCTAGCAAAAGATGCACGCATCCTTGAATTCGGCAGCGCCTTTGGCCGCGATGCAACTTATCTACAGAATCTTGGTTACAAAGTGGAGTGTACCGACGCAACCCAAGCCTTTGTCGATCTACTGAACCAGAAAGGTTTTAATGCTCGCCAGCTCAATGCGATTACTGATGACCTCGGCGGGCAGTATGATTTCGTGCTCGCCAACGCCGTGCTCCTGCACTTCACCCGCGACGAAACTAAGCAAGTGCTACAAAAAGTCTTTGATGCCCTAAGTCCTGGCGGCACGTTCGCCTTTACCCTCAAACAAGGCGAAGGTGAGAAGTGGTCGGAGGACAAACTGGGCGCACCCCGTTACTTTTGCTTTTGGACAGAAGACCAGATACACCAGCTTGTCGAAACCACTGGCTTTACCGACGTAAAAGTCACAGGTGACAAGGCAACTGCGAATGCTACTTGGCTACAGGTGATTGCACGCAAAGGATGATAGCGTGAGACTCTACACTTTCCGCATTAAGCCCGGCAACGACCTCAAAGCTGAGCTTGAGAAATTCGTTAAGGCTAAAAACATCCAGGCGGGTTTTATCATCACCTGTGTCGGCGGCCTGAGCCAGGCCACAATGCGCATGGCTGGCGCTGTACCAGACAAACAGGACATCCGAGCCTATGAGGGCGACTTCGAAATAACCTCGCTCGTTGGAACGGTAAGCATCAATGGCGTACACCTGCACATGGCTATTTCAGATAAAGAAGGTAAAAGTTTTGGGGGCCATCTGAAGGAGGGTACGATCATCCACCCGACAGCGGAAGTGGTGATCGGTGAAGATAAGCAAGCCGTGTATACCCGCGAATTGGACGAAGAAACAGGGTTTCCCGAGTTGAAGGTTGGTGGCAGGTAGACTATGCCAAAACCAAACTCAAAAGCGCAGGCCATTCTCAACCGCATAAACTACATCACCCTCGCTACCGTTAGTGACGATGGTCAGCCCTGGAACTCGCCAGTCTATTGCGCCTACGACCAGGACTACAACGTGTACTGGGGTTCGCATATCGACAGCCAACACTCACGAAATATTCGCGCCACTGGCAAGGCTTTTATCGTCGTATACGATTCTACTGTTGCGCCTGGTCTGGGCTCGGGAGTCTACATTCAGGCAAGTTGCGCTGAGATAACTGACCCGAGAGAAATAGCGGCCGCTCACAAGCTTATTCAAGACCGGCGGCCAAGTCCGTACTGGAAGCTCGAAGAAGTCCAATCCGATAGGCCCGTTCACCTCTTCAAAGCGGTGCCGCATAAAATCTGGATGAATGGTGACGGCGAAAGTGATGGGCAATATATTGATGTGCGGGTGGAGGCAGGAGAATGACTAAATACGTTTTAAACTCCGGTGGCATCAAGCGCCAACCTGAACTCAAAAAGAAGTTTCATCAAGAGCTAGTTAAAGGCTTGGGCGATAACCCTAAGTTCTTGCTTTGCAACTTCGCACAAGGGCGCGAGTATTGGGAGTCGAAGTTTCAAAGTTACTCTGATACCATTGCCGAGGACATGCCGCGAGACGTAAAACCTTCATTTGAGCTTGCTATGCCTGCGACATTTGTGGAGCAGTGTAAACGTGCTGATGTGATCTATTTCCACGGTGGTGACGACCGCCTATTGCAGTATTGGATGAAGCAATACGACCTGGGCAAGCTATTCAAAGATAAGGTTGTGGGCACTAATTCCGCCAGCTCCGACATGTTAGCCACGCACCATTGGACATGTGACTGGCGCTCCTGTGCTGACGGCTTAGGCATTCTACCTATCAAGTTCATTCCGCATTACCAGTCAGACTTTGGCGACGCCGATCCGCGCGGGCCTATTGACTGGAAGAAGGCCTATGATGACCTGGCGAAGTACGGCGATACGGCCTTGCCCATTCATGCTCTGAAAGAGGGTGAGTTTATTGTGGCGGAGAAATAATGGGCTTAATTTATACTTATGCTTGATAGCCTGGGAAAAATTAAAAGGCTGCTGCCCTATGCGATCTTTGCGGTAATAAATATTCTGCTTTTCGTTGCATATCTGGTGACGCAGGGTGATCTCAAAAACACAATCCTAAACATCTTATCCAACGGCATCTTCTTTTTTGTAGCCTTTATATTTTTTGATGTTTTTCGGTCACGGGTACGCTCGACAGAGAGCAAATACCTCGAAGACTACATAAAGAATAAGGTGAGCAATGATATATTTGTCGCCCTGTACTTTCAGAAAAAGATCATACATGGCTATAATCTCGACACCAACACTCTACAAAACATTGTAGGAATCCTTAACTACTCTGAAGAAGAGATTAGGAGCTCGGTAAAGAATCAGCGGTATCTTGGCTTTCAGATATTCAAAGACACAAATGAAATTCGCTCTCTATTTGATGAAGTCCTAAATAATAATCTCGTCCTCAAGTATTCCAGCCATCTTGAAACCATTAACTTATTAAAGATCGTCAATAACTTAAATCTGCTTGAAGTAATCCTAAAGAATGAAGATAACTTCAAACTATCTCATCCCCAATCACGCGAATTCACCGCAGTTAATGGCAAGGATATTAACCCCAATAATCCAGATGGCTTTCTCTTGCTTCGACGTCTACCTAGAAAAGATAGGTTTGTTGTATACGATAGTGGTGCATTTGAAAAGCAACACATCGAGAAGTTGTTAAATGAATACTCCTTAAAACCAGAAGTGGCCGATAAAGTAGCTAGAGTGCTTTTTGACACGTTCCATCTAATGAAGATGTGGGTGCCAGAAGTAACGAGATTACGCAAGGGAGAGGGTCGATTTCGCATTATAAAGCAATTTTTCTCCCCATCTACTAAGTTTGAGTCGGATGATACGGAACTTTACGTTGCCGACGTTATTCAGACCAAGAAATAGCAACTTTTACACCGTTATATTTGGGTCGTCAGGCCGTCCGTTTTTCGCATCAGAATCCACACCTTTGGCCTTCTTCTTATTGTTTTTCTTTCCCTTGTCACCCTTGGCACTGACTGGTTTTACCTTAGGCTTAGGCGCAACGTACTCCTTGGCATACTGCGCCCGTGACGCCGCAATCACTGCTTCCGCTATCTCCTCGTCACCCTCATCCTCCAGCACAATCGTCATGCCCGAAACCGGGTCTTGTGGCTCCAGTCCCCCCGATAACTTGGCATAGAAATTGTAAGCAGGTAGATTGGCAATCTCGCCTGGCTCCACTTTGCCGTTGAACAAGTGCAGCATTTGCCGTTCATCAGCTAGGCTGTTGGATTTGAAACATATAATTGTACCCGCATTCGTCAGGATGGTATTCACCATGTTCTCGTCGTCCTGCTGGGCCGTGGTTTGCTCGGCCATAATCAAAAACAGCTTATATTTCCTAGACTCGGACAGCATTTGCGTAAATGACACCGTGGCAAAGTTTTGGAACTCATCGACATAGGCAAAGAATGGTCGCCGGTCAGACCGCTTTTGCTCAATGCGCATGTAAGAGGCGAGTTGCAGCTTGGCCAAGATAGAAACGCCGAATACTTCCGAGGTGTCTTCACCAATCAAACCCTTCGCCAGATTGCAGATTAGGATTTTGCCGTTCAAGATCTCTTCAAAGTTAATGGTGGACTTAGGTTGCTCAAGTACCCGCTCAGCCGATACCGAGGCATGATAGCGCCCAATCTTCGACGTCACGCCGGCCATCATCTTCACCTGCTGGTAGTCGCCGGCCTTGCCATACTCGTTCTTCCAGAAGTTCTTGAGCCAATCCTGTTCTAGCTTGTCGGTAATCGGTTTACGAAAATCTTTGTCCGTCAGCAGATCGTAAACCGTAAATAGCGTCGCATCTTTAACGGTCAAAGCAGTCAGTACGGCATTACGCAGCACATATTCGATACGATGCCCGCCCGTGCCATCATCCGAGAAGGTCTTACGCATAATCGACACGACCGTTTCGGCTATAAAGTCCTTGGCCTTAAGTAGTTGATCGCCAGTCATACCTTCGGGAACTTCAAGTAGGTTTAGGCCGATAGGGTAGCTCAAGTCAGACGGGTTGAAGTAAATAACATCCTTGATGCGCTCCTCGGGGATAAGCGCCAAGAGTTCTTGCGCTAGATCGCCGTGCGGGTCAATCACGGCTACACCTTTGCCGTTGCGGATGTCCTGCACAATGGCGTATTTAAGCAAGGTCGTCTTACCATTGCCGGTGCCACCGACAATAAAGACGTGGCGCTCCCGCTCATCAATCGTTAAGCCAACATCAGTAGCCGCGCCTAAATGGTGGTTGCGCCCTAGCACAACATCCAGCTTAGTACCGTTCTTGAGTGTAAGAGGGGCTGGCAAGGTCTTACTGAGCGACTTAACCACATTCTCGGTCTTGGCCGAGAGGCTATTCGGGAAGTGGTGAATATCTGCAACCTCCGAAGCTGAAAGCAAGGCGCTATTACGGGGGAAGATCGACGGCAAACGATGCTGGAAAGCAAACAACCGATAACGTCCGCGTAGCGATAGGGGAAAGTTGAAGCGCGCTTTAAGTGCTTGATATTTCGGAACCTTGAAGGCGTCAATCACGTTGCGAATGGCGTTTACACGCTGCTTGCGCCTTTGTTTATCGTCTACGATGACAATCGCCCGTAAATCTGCTCGGAATAACGGCTGTTGCAACTTCCGGTTTACCGATTCCGCCAGTTCCTGCTCAAGCGCACCAAGTGTCCGGGCTGGCTTAACCCGCGTCGCTACTTCCTGTCGATGATAGGAGGCCTTTTGGCTTGGACTGATCGTGCGCGTCGGGCCATGATGAACATCGCCAATAGCATCCACTATCCCAAATAAGATGGTGTTGATAAAATCAAAGACCTTAGTAGCGGGCAAGCGTTTGTTGCCAAGCTGCGTGACCAACATCTCGTTATGCGCCAGCTTATGTTGCACGATAATCGCCTCACGCACCTTCGCTGGCGATACAACAAGCTGAAAACCTACAAGTTCGCCTGGTAGTAGCTGGGTCATTGCCCCGTTGATGTAGGCCGCCGGGTCGTGAAGTTCTAATGAAAGTTGCGTCTGAAGCGGATAGGCAAAGTGCCCGGCCTGCTTAAACGAAAGCACACGAAGCTTCTCTCTGTCCAAATGCTCCGGCAAGAAATCGCTAACACGTTTAAACTTGGCTTCGGGCATATACGAAGCGATGGTTTGCTCAAAAACCTCTGCCGCTTCTTCTGGTACGCGCCAAGCATATCGTATGCCTCGCTCGCGGGTTGATGCCGTTTCGAGCGAGAAAGTGACCTTATGCCTGAGCAGCTTATCGAGCACCGGCCTACTGCCTTCCATGCCGTGTAGGATAGAGAATAAGCGCTGGTTGGCATCTGGCATCTTATCATTATGCGCTGCCGGGGTTAGCTCGATGAAGACAGCTTTTTGTTTGAATAGCCGGTAGGCATCAAGCAAATCCAAAATTACAAGAGTGGCCATGATAGTCACGGCGACCGCTACAAGCACAATGACAACAAGCGGCAACAGTGCTTCAAGCTTCGGCCATAACTGAATAAAGGTATCTGTGTCCATAGTCTAGTGAATGAAGTTATAATCTTTCGCTTGCTCGGCCTTAAATGTCCGGCTGCTTAAAATATTCCAGCCCTTGACGTTCATTTCGGATACTTCCCAGCTTCCATCTGCATTGACCTTTTCAACAAAGGCGACATGCCCAAGCTTGCCTGCGTCGGTTTGCATGATCGTACCTACTACCGGCGTGTGATCGACGACATAGCCGGCAGCTCTCGCGCCGGTATCCCAATCATGGGCGTCGCCCCAGTTATTCGGTATCGGTTTGTCTATCTCAATTCTCCGTTGTGCCGACCAGAACGTGCAGAAGCCGAAGATGTAGGTATTGTTGGTTGCAGCCGTGCCCGTAAATAGTTTGAGTGCGCTATCAGCCGCTAGCGCCGGAATATTGACCATCGACGCTACTGCTACTACCGGCAAGGCTAATAGCCCAATGAGCGTCACCCCAACTATTAGCAGCTCCTTGCGGAACCTACTGCGCGTTAGCAGGGCGGCTGGGTTCATGGGGCGTATACTTCCGCCGGGTTCGTCGTAATAAGCGGGTGCTCTTTCTCCGACGCCACCACATGCACCGAAACATGGTTCTGGTCGGCAATAATTAGCGCGTCTCCACGTCCGCAAGTCAGCAGATAATCGGACTCATATTCACTCAAGTTAAACTCGCTCACCACGTTTTTAATAGTCGTCGTGTCTTGCCGCATGAGAATACGCAGGCTACTTTGCGAGGCAATAGCCCGCCCGTAATCGCTTTTCAGGAAATCGTTAGCCTGTTGCGAAATGATCGACACGCCCAGGTAATACTTGCGGGCGCGGCGTACCAGTCCGGCCACAAACCGAGCGCTCTCCTCATGCTCAAGCAACAGCCAGCCTTCATCAATAACTAGCAATCGCTTTTCCGGCTGAGCCTTTACGCGGTTTTGCACGAAGTTAGCAATGATCATCATCATGATCTGGCGCAAGCTTTCGGGCAAATCCTTAATATCGAATACGATCAGGCGGTTATCAAGTTTAATATTTGTCTGAGCGTTAAACACATGGGCAAGTGAGCCGCTAATGTATTTCTCTAACCGCTCCCGTAGCTGCAACTGGCCTAAATCCTTCAATTCTGCATATAGGTCTTCGAGCAGGGGCGGCTCCTTTTTGGCTCTCTCATAGATATTCAGAATCGCCTTGTCCACGGCCGCCTTTTCGCGCGCGCTCAAACCCTCAGCCATCAGCGAGATAATCTCCATCAGATCTTGTGTATGTTCCGACAGATCGTCGCGGCTATGGCTCGTGGTCGCAAGATCAAACGGGTTAATCTTTTCGGCCGATTTCGCCGACAGCTTCACGTAAGTACCCTTCACTGATTCGGTGAGCTGCTTATACTCCCGCTCAGGGTCAATCACGATTACTTTCGTCCCCTGCATGAGCTGGCGCAAAATTTCTACTTTAGTGGCGTAGCTCTTGCCGCTACCACTTTGGGCAAAGGTGATGCTGTTGGCATTGTTTAGGCTAAAGCGGTCGATGATAACTAGTGAGCTGTTTGAGTTATTAACGCCGTACAAAATGCCGGCCTCCTGCACCAATTCAGACGACATAAACGGAAACGCCAACGCAGCGGATGAGCTGTCCAGGTTGCGTTTCTGGCCTAGTACATCCTCGGCACGGGGGAGAATTGATTGGAGCCCTTCAAGCTGTTGGTAACGGGCTACTTTGATGTTAAAGAGCCGTGCCGCCAGTGCATTTTCAAGCATCTTGGTGAGCTTGTTAAGCTCCTCTAGGCTCTCTGCCCGCAAGCTGACATACACCGACATCTGAAATAGTTTTTCCTGGCCGCGCTGAATCTTATCCCGCAACTCCATCGCCGATTCGAGCGGATCAGTAACTTCTGAACCGATAATCGCCCCTTTGCGCATCATGGCGCGGCGGGTCGATTCCAGCTCCGTAATCTTACGGTGCAACTTCGGCAAAGCTTGAAGCGCATCAACTTCATGGATATGGTACGAAATATCGGCGCTGTGGTTGAAATGAATGAGGCTGTCCAGCCAGCCACTTTGCGCCACGAACGGATAGCCGGAGATAAGCAACGTCCGCAAATACTGGCCATCGATTACCAAGTAATCGGCCTGCTCCTCAAGCCCTTCATACGACAGCATATCTACTTGATCTTGCTCACCAAATGTCAGCGCCAATTCCTTCGGCCGCTCATCACGACGCTGCTTAAACTCTGCTAGCTTGCTAAAAGGCTCTATCATCGCTCGCTCCGTACATATGAACTGTTAAGTAATTGCGCTACCTGATCGGTAATAGGCTGAGTCTTCGCTTGAGTCGGATTGTAAAACGAATGAAACAGGTCGAGAGTTTCCAGGCTGTCCAGTTGTCTAGTACGCATACCAAGCCGCATGAATCCCTTGGCTACCAAATCCGCGTTACCCATTAGCTGCTCTTTAGCGGTAGCAAAATCATCGGCAGTGTATGGCAGTACCACGTAAAACCGTCGCGACAGTATACGGTTGTCAGCCACCAGCGATTGCACGAATTCGCTATAAGCATCAATTTGATCTTGGTACACCGGCTCACTCTCATGAGCGCGCTTCTCTTTGAGATCGGCCAAGTAGCCGCTCATATCGATCTCGCGCATACGCACAATGATTTGCACCGCGCAGGGTAAGGAATTAAGAAAACTCTCGTAAGTATCAATCAGCGCATCCTGCTCGTCCTCACTCTTGAGTTCAAAATTGACTGACGAAACCTCAAGTACCGCGCGGTACTCATGTTTTGCCAACATCAGCACCCCGTCTTGCACACCCTTGATGTCGATCTGTTCTCTAGCGGACGTTTTACGCCTGGACTTCTGTAATATGGACACGCAGCTCTCCTTTCCGGTTGGTCGTAAACCGCACATTGGCCTGCGGATTAGCCAAAAGTTCTTCAATTTTCACTAATTCGGCTGTGCTGAGCTGCGGCAGTTTGGAATGTGCTATTGCCGGAGCCTTCGCGCCAGCATCGGCAACTTCCTCTGACTTACTGGGTTCTACTTTGTCACGGCCATGTAAGCTGTTTTTGCTGTACACAAAATATCGGGGGCGAAGGTTATAGCGGGCAATCATAATAAGCCACAGTAGCAAAATCTGTCCCTTAATCCGCACGGCCAGCAACCCACAGATCACCGCCAGGACAACCAGTATCACAATCTTGTAAACCTGATACTCATAAAACGGCGGCAAAATGACATATAAAATACTGCCAAGAAATACCGGCGCTGCCAGCAAAATGAGCTGCGACAAACCAAGTCTTCCGGCCACCCGGTCCTCAACAGTGGTAACTTGTGCGGGAACAATCGTTGATCTCATGACGTTTTCTCTCCTTTCTTTGCTCGAACGGTCTGGCCGGTATGAGCCGGAGCACCAGAGGTTGGCATATTAGACTTTTTAGGATTAGGCTTGCCATTGCCGCCCGGCTTATCGTCACCATTCTTGCCGAATCGCTTGTTGATGGCCGTCATCGCCTTCATGCCGAGCTTGCGCGTCCCATTTGCCGCTTTGTATGTATTCTTGCTGCCGTTCGTGATATATCCGACACTACGCATAAACGACCCCGACAGTTCACGCGCCGCCCGTGGCCCACTTGCCGCATAGGTCAGCTCCTGCAACACGCCTTGAGTTTTTAGGAGTGCCACCACCGTAGCCAATCCAACAATCAAGGCCATAAGCACATTTGGCTGGCCGGCAGTATCGCCTTGTTGAATACCCAAGAATAGTGACGCGGCCAAGAGCATAATCACCACATGGACGAACAATATAAAAATAGTAATCACATATGTCTTTGCCGCCGTGATAACAAAATCCTTGAAAGCCGGTAGGAGCCACAGCAACATCACGAGTGGAGACAGCACCGCCCCGATGTAGAGCGTAACCAACCGCAACACATAGTACACCAGCAGCATCACCGTCAGCACAAGCAGTGCCACCATCATCAAAAGGCCTACGATGCCTAAACTTGCGGAGTCCTTGGTGATGTCATTGAGCACCGCCCAGATGTCGGTACTCTGGAATCCGCTTTGCAGGGCGTAGATCATACCGTTGGATAGGCTAATAACCGCATCAATCGCAAAGATGGACGTGTTCATGAGCAGGAAAACAAATGCCAATTGAGGAAGTAGCTGCTTAATATCAACTTCTTCAAGCCCAAGCGATGCGAAGCTCATGACCTGGAAACCAAGTAGAGCAACCACCAATATAAAGAGCACATCAGCAAGACCGACGATGGCCAGCCACAAATTAAATACGCTTGAGTTATTACCCATCAAGGGAGTGCTGTTAATGAACCAACTTATAGCACTCAAAAACGGTTCAGCCGCTGCTTCAACGAGGCGCTTCAAGAAGTTAATAATCGCTTTATAGATAGCATCCCAGAAATTGCCGTCATCGGCGGGCGTCTCAATTGCCTGTAGGGTTGGAAATTGTTCGGTCGGCGCAGCGCCAGAACCCGAATAAGCATGGGCAAGGATAGCGGTGAGAGAAGCGGCCGCCAATACCAGAACAAGCCCAATGAGGGCATTGCGGAGAACACGCTTAGCTTGGTCGAGCCTCTCAGGATTGCCCGAACTCGACATATACATCGTGCCGCCATGCACCAGGAAAAACACGCACGCCAATGATGCCAGAGAACACAGCGTAGCAATTACCGGCGTTATGAAATTATGCATCACCTGCGAAACCGCCGATGCATCTGCCAGATACATCACCGGTAAATCAGCAAGCGTTATCATGTAACTACTTTCCGAAGGCGCTAGTTGCCAGATCAGTGACGATGTTGCTAATGATAAAAGCACCGATCACGATAGCGAGGCCGACCGCCGACCAGATGAGTGTTTGCTTGGACCTGTCGAGCCGCTCAGGATTGCCGGAGCTTGTGATGTACCCAAAACCACCGACTACAAAAAAGCCGGCCGCCACCAGGCCGGCAAGCCCAGCAACAACTTTGATCACACTACGAATGAAGTTTTCTACTTGCGTCACATCACCAGTCGCAGCAAGAGCGGGGTGAGCGAGAACGAGTGGAGCCCCTAGCGCCACAAACAACGCTACCAATCTCACTGTTTTGTACTTCTGCACAAGTAGTCCCTCCTTAGGCCACCTTTTATCTGTAAAATTACACTTAGATATATCACAAAAATTGACACGGGTAAATAATATGTTAAAGCATAAGCCCTTTCAGCGGGATGTTATAATCAGGGTCATGTACAAGAAATTACTGGCTAAGCTAAAGAGCCTTGATCCGAAACAGCGTGCCATTGCCGCCGCATCAATCCTAATAATCGCCGTACTGATTGTTCTTGCAGCCACTCAGCTTTCGGCACCAAAGCGCTCAGTAGCTGCTTACTGCAAGGTCTACACGCAAGAAAAAGCTCGAATAGCAAAACTGCCGGGCAATACCTACCCATCCTTGCTGTTTGATCACCCACAAAACAATGCAAGCGAATTTGCCATCTCGCTTGGTAGGCTAGAAAAAGTTGCGCCTGATGAAGTTAAGCCCGACATAACCACCCTAAAGTCACTCTACGAAAAACTACACAAAGACCCATCGCAGATGACGAGCATCAGCTTCGCCGCCGACCCGGTTGATACTAGCTTGAGCAAGTGGACAAGCCAGCGCTGCGAGGATTAAGGATAGACTTCCAAGCGAAGTGAAACCCAAGCTTTATCTGTCATAAATCTGCAAAAGGTTGGATAATTATAGCTATGGAGAAAACACCAAGAGAATTTCTGAAAGCCAGACGACCTCACCAGTTTTCGGACACGGTTAGTAGTGAGGAGTCGCCCATAGGCCGCTTGGAGCTTGAATATTACCTGAGTACGCTGTCAAATCGAAGCCAGGAGGCCGAGTTTGAAGGATTCGCTAAGAGAATGTGCGAGCTTGGGATATGCCCGAATTTAGTGCCTATGACCGGCCCTACTGGCGGCGGCGATGGCAAGGTAGATTCGGAAACGCACCCTGTATCTGATAAAACGGCACTGAGTTGGTATGTTGGCGAAGGGAGAAAAGCATCAAAGGAGCGATGGGCATTCGCATTTAGCGTAAAGGAAGACTGGCGCACAAAGGTTCAGTCTGACATTAAAAAGATCGCCGAAACGAAAAGAGGTTACAAAAAAGCTATTTTCGTATCGAGCAGATTCATACCAAACAAGCAAAAGGCCGAAGTACAAGATAGCCTCAAAAAGAAGTACAAGATCGACGTAACGATACTTGATAGAAACTGGCTGCTTGACGAAGTATTCGACAAAAACCGCCAGGACATTGCCGTAGAAAAGCTTCATATCCAGACTACGAAGCAATCGGCGACTAAGAAGGGGCCGCTAGACAGTCGCCGCGAGGAAGATCTCCTAGAACTCGATAAAAAGATTGAGACTTTGGTAGCCGACGACAAGATAAGTACGCTGGTGGTAGATGATGCGACTGAGTCGGCAATCCTGTCGCGGCAACTTGAGCGTTCACGCAGTGAGATCGACGGAAGGTTTGACAGAGCTGTGCAGCTCGCCAATCAGTACGGGACTGAGTTCAGCCAGTTCGAGGCCATCTATCAGTTTGCTTGGACTACTTTTTGGTGGCATGAAGATTTCGTCGCACTTGTCAAGCTCTACCGCGAGGCGGAAAAGAAAGTTATTAGCACTGACAATGTCTATAACTTTGAACGGCTGATGAATTTATGGAACCTTCTGACAACTGCGCGGCGCAAGGACAAGAAGGCTGTTACTAAGAAGTTCTACGAAGAACACACGACCATTTTGGAAGGACGGCTGGAAGAATTATCAAAAGATGAGGGCAAGCCGTCTAGCTCGCTGTATGCGAAGACCCTGCTCCTCGAAATGAAACTACAGCAGCAGTTTTTTGCCGGGCTTCCGGTAGACGATGTATTAAAAGAGCTAAAACAAGTCGTACTTAGGTCTAAAGGACTGGTAGGATTCCCCTTTAAGCCCCTGGTGGACATTCTCACCGAATTAAGTGAAGCGCTTGAGGATAGCCCGGAGTACAACAATCTATTTGAAGCCATTGTCGATACGACGGCAGAGCGGGACGGTGAACGTGCCGCCGGTGAACTCGTTCTTGAACGAGCCAGGAAACTAATATCTCGTAACCAACCGTATGTTGCAATTCGGTCCCTAGGGGCAACCCTATGGAAGCTCCACAAATATGAAAGTCGTGATGCAGCGGTGGTAGCGCTTTACCTGATGGGCAACGCCTATCGTGATGTAGGTTTGTATTGGGCTGCGCGGGGTTCATTTTTATCAGCGGCATCCTTGGCAACGGCTGACTTTTGGAATCATGACGAAGTTAATGGTCGCCAGTTGCTCTGTTATGACGGGCTACGATGGGCTGAGCTAAAGTTGGGACGTCTACCTGAATTATTGGAATGGCACAAAATTGACGGCTATGCACGGGGGATCATGGCTACTAAGGTTAGCTCCCCTGAGAAGTTGGCCGAGCAATCACTTATGTTTGATCTTGCGCTGGGCGCTATGTTCTTGCGATCTGATCCTACGGCATTAAAGAAATACGAAAAACTACCCGACCTATTGCTCGGAGTAGGGCTCGAACATTCACAAATAGCTCTCCTCTATGCGCTGGGTCATGAGGAAGCGCTACCAAAAGACTTTACTGATGCTGTTAGCGAAGATGAGCGTGAGGACTATTTTGCTAATTGGGCAGAGCAATACTCAGAGGACATTCAGCCTGAGCGACTTACGGACACGGAAGCCGAGACGCTTGAACTTCGCTCGGTAATCCTTGGGTGCGAGGTGGTAGTCACTACCAACCGGCAAGAACACTGTCTTGAAACTGCAGAATCCATATTGGCTGCCCTTGAAAGCTTTTTGGCTACAGCGAATCTCAAACATGCTGCGGCTAAGGAGCCAATGATTAAGGTTAAAATTGCCGCCGCCGAAGGCGAGGGCCAACTGATTGATTATACGGTTGATGACGATGCAGCGCAGCCAACCATTACGGTAAAATGCCGCCCCTTTGACCCGCACAAACTTACCGAAAGCAAACAAAACGAACTCTTTGACCAAATTTTCAAAGTTATCGCGGAAACAACAGCGAGGCTCGTTATATTCAAGGACTTTGAAAACGATATGGTGGAGCTGATGCGAGACGAAGGTATTGGCGGTCGGGCGATTAACTTTACTTGTTCATATGTTCGCATCGGAAATGTACTTGGCTACACGCCGAAACGAAAAATTGACGAATGGAACGATGCCAAAAACCAGCCTTACGCATTAAAAAGAGATAAGCCTGCCGTAAAGTTAAAGCCTTCAAAGCCTCCGAGCAAAAAGGACGAGTCCACTGCCGACCCATTCTCCGAAGCTAAGCATACCGACATGAGGATGCTTTCAATCATCCGAGATAATCTGTGGAATAAAGCGAAGTGGCGCGGGATGGGTTATCTAATAGCACGTGACCAGCCACCAATAATATGTTTCGCATTCGAGAACATAGAGTATGGACGCAAGATATTTGCCGCATGGCACGAGCAGTTTGGTAAAACCGACGAGAAAGATGCGATACGGGTCACTCTCTTAAAGGGCGTTTCAAAAACTCGACCTTACGACTATAGGGTCGGGGTCACGGCGAATATTACAAAGGATGATCTATTACCTCATAAGCTTGTGGCTTCATCGACACGAATGCATACCATGAATGCAGAATCGCCTGTCAATCTTGGTAATTTTGAGAGCGCTTACAATTTCTTCAAGTATTTTTGGTTAGCTCCTGCCACGATGGATGCTGACGGCAAGCCAGACGTCGATTATTCACTCTGTATCTTAAAACGCCAAATTAACATACGTGAGTTTTCAGATGTGGGAGAACATGAGGTCGATAGCCCTTTGCTCAATCCCCCAGATTAGCACCTGCTTAATAGCGATAGCCTAGATCATCATATGCTGCTTAAAGCTGTAGTGGCCTCCGGTCGCAATAATAATATGGTCGCGCAGCGGAATGCCCAGCAGTATCCCTGCCGCAACTAACTGCTGGGTTGTTTTAATGTCCTCCTGGCTTGGGCCAGCCTCTCCAGAGGGATGATTATGCGCGATGATTACCGAGGCGGCTCGATCAACGAGTGGGCCTGCAAAAACTTCGCGCGGGTGCGTAAGCGCAGTATCGAGCAGACCTATAGTAACAATCCGCCGGGCAATCAGCCGCTGGCCGCTATCTAGCGAAAGACTTACAAAGTATTCTTGCTTCTTGCTGCGAAAATGCTCTAGGCAGACCAGTATGTCTTCGTTTCTGCGCAGCAGCTTGCCCGGTTTAACCGGGTTATCGCAAAGCGGACATGGCTCGCTATCAGTCATAGAGGACGACCAACCCGTGTGGCGGCATCCAGCTTGCCAGCATGTATTGCTCGTGCCTCTCTACGCCGCCAGTTATGTAAAGCGTCTTGCATATCGGGGGAGCTTGCAAAAATTGCTCGACGGTAGCAAATGATATGTCAGCTTGTGGGTCAGTAACAGGTGGTTGCGAGGTAAAGGTGATACTACGCAAGCACTCCAAATCATGCGTGAACTCAAGCTTTCTATGCGGGGATAAAGTGCTCGATAGCCCTCGTTGCTTCAAGCGAATAAGCCTGAGCCATTGCTTCCTGGTCGCACTCATTAGTGCGGTAGGTCGATCTGTCACGACCGCGATTTTGCCATCTACCATGCGTCCAAATATATGACTGGCGAGGTCGAATGAAAGGCTTGTAGTGTCCTTGAGAGTGCGCTTTTCGCTATAAAGTCCGGTCATTTCGTCGATAATTAAAGTTAAACTAATAGTTTATGTTTACACTTTAAATCTAGCACAAGTCTTTACAAACTTAAACTACGAGTTTATTCAACTATTAGTTTATATCTTCTACCCTTAAGATATGAATGCCCCAAATGAAGAAAAGCTACTGCAAGCCTTTGGCAAACGAGTTGCCGAAGTACGGAAAAGCAAGGGCGTCAAACAAACCGACTTAGCTGAGATGATAAATATGAGCGTCGTCACGATTGCCTATATCGAAACGGGTAAGCGCTGGGTGCGCCTAGCGACCTTAGAGAAAATTGCTCGTGCGCTCAAAGTAAAAGTGCGCGATTTATTCCCGGACTTTTAACCGAAATCCATTCTTGCAAGACGACTATTAAAGTTGCGTGGTAAAATAAACCCAAATGAGTGTAGCAAAAACACCAGGAGAAATATTTAAGGAAGCCAGACTTAAAAAGGGCTGGACTCAAGACGAGGTCACTAAACGAGCTGGCCTTGGCAAGAATACCTATCCAAAAATTGAGCGTGGTGTTAATAAACCAGACCGAGACTCAATCGGGAAACTCATGAAGGTTCTTGATATTGACCCTTCAAAGCTAAAGTATTTGGTGGGCTAGTCTGCTCTCGCAGTTAGGCTATACTACTCATCATGATTAAACTTATTATCTTCGACTGGGACGACGTCTTTACGCAGGGCTCCATCAAGGGCTACTACAAGTGCTATCACGAAGCAGTAACCGGCGTCGACATTACTCTTACCCCTGACGAAGAAGACAAGCGGATCAAAGCAAAGTGGGGAGCGGGCCATCGCGAACAGCTTGAAGAACTTCTGAAAGAACACCCCGAACTCGTCAATAAAGCCGTCCAAATTTACGAGGAGCATTTATTCGGCAACACGTTCGTAGATTGCCTAACGATTATTCCAGGCGCCCAAGAATTCTTAGCCGACCTCTCGAAACGTTATAGGCTGGCCGTCGCAACCGGCGCACATCCCAAAATTCTGCGCGAACGACTCATGCCAAAGTTCAACATTCCAGACGTATTCTCACAGATCATCACCATTTACGATCTTGATGACCCTGCCCATGCTAAACCGCACCCCTTCATGCCAAACAAAATCATGGAAGCCGAGGGCGTATCCCAAGCTGAAACGGTGCTTGTCGGTGATGCTGCTAGTGATATGCAAATGGCCTGGAATGCTGGCATTGAACCAATCGCTGTGCTCACGGGACATTTGACTCGACAACAAGCAGAGGATATAGGGGTCAAGCGCATTATAGACAACGTCATCTTACTCGAACCAGAGCTAAAGAAAATCTCGTAAATCATAAAGCACTGTACCAACAGCTAGTGGCCCAAAAACTTGCTAACTCCCACAAACTCCACCATCTGCTGCGCAAGTGTCACTGACTCAATCCGCCGCATAATCTCGCAGCTATCATTTTGAGACAACACGTTAAGGCTACCTTCCCAAAGTACCCTTCTATCCAATATGACCAGCTTCCGGTGATGCCCACCCGTAAAAAGTACCTCAATACCCATATCCTGCATTTGCTCTATGGCGGCCCACGCTTGAACATCAAAAGGGGAGTCATGCTCGGAAGGATGGCGCGTATTTATGGTGATCTTAACCTGACGACTTCTCATTTTCTTGAAAATGGGAAGTAAACTGGCAACTCGGTTGCCAGTTATAAACGGGCTCTCGATCACGGCCTCGGAAATACAGCCATTTAGATCGCGCATGAAAGCTCGGTAAAACGTCTGTTCGTTGTAAAGCTGCGAAGTTGCTAGATCATCAGAGCGGTACTTTAAGCGCCGGAATAGTTGAGCTATCATTTAGGGAGCTCCTTTTTATCGGCATCAGCAAGCAGTTCACGGATAGCCTCAATATCATCGTCTATATCGTCCGAAAAAGTTATCTTAACGTCTGCTATGGTGCACCATGATAGAATTACAGATACATAAGTGTTCCACATTTGCAGCATTTTTTGTTTGCAGCCATTTTTTAATCTGTTTCGTTAGTTCAAGTCCTCTCTGACTGCAATTTGCCGTACAATGAGTACATGACAACATATTCTGCGTTTGCAAAATTTTATGATGAAGCTATGGGTGATATGTCGTGGAAAATAGACTTCCTGAAGCAACTTTTAAAAGAAGATGTCCCAGGGGCAAAGTCTGTACTCGAACTTGCTTGTGGCACTGGAACAATGTTGAAAGGACTATCATCTGACTATTCTGTGGCTGGAGCAGATTTATCCCCTGAGATGGTTGAGCTTGCAAAAAAGAAACTTCCAGATGCAGACATTCATGTTGGTGACATGACCAGCTACGACTTTGGTAAAACATTCGACATTGTCCTTTGCGTGTACGATTCGATTAATCATTTGATGGGTTGGGAACAGTGGCAGGCGTTGTTCGCTAATGTCGACAAACATCTTGCGGCTGGTGGTGTGTTTATCTTTGACTTCAATACAATCGAACGCCTTAAATGGTTGACAGACAACCCTCCATTCGGCCGCGAGCTGGGCGATGATTATATGTTTATGAAGATATGGGATAGAAATGGCAACTTTGAGTGGGATATTCGTGTCTTTGAAAAGCAATCTGACGGATACTTCATCCTTCATAAAGATCCAGTCCAAGAAGTCTCATTTCCGGTAGGTCAGGTGACAGACGAGGCTGCGAAACATTTTTCAATCGAGAAAGTAATCGATGCCAAGGGGTTAGAGCAAAGCAATCCAAACTGGCGTCCATTTGTTGTCTGTAGAAAGAAATAGTTTCCAACTTAGCTCGTCTCATGAAAATCACTTTTTTCAGTTTCAGGCTCAATAACATGAACCTCTCCGTTGTAATATGTCCAACCAAGACCAATTAGCTTTTCATACATCAGAACTAAACTAGGTTCGAGGGTGCTCCACGACAGGTCAACGTGGCGCACCAATTTTTACTGTGAGCGAGCTTAAATAGTTCGTTCGCCCCTAGAGTCTGCGATATATCAGCGGAGCCACATTGGATTTCTGCATAGGTGGCACCTGATCGAAATGACGCTAAAATATTTAGCTTTTAACACTGGATTACAGTGATTAAATAGCAAATCTTTGAAGTGTTCAAAAAAGTATTTGACATATGTCAACATGGTCGACATATCGACCATTCGGCTTCGAGCCTTCCACGTCGTTTTGCCTTATTCGCAACGTCTATGCGAGCTTGAGTCTGCTTACTCTCCCAAACGGTCAATGTGCATTACAGCGTAAAAGTTAGCCTGCCAACAATGTCCGCCACGTCCATACGGAGGCTAGAAAAGACGTGGTCTGCCCACGTCTTTTATTTTTGAACCAATAAAAACTTTTCAGGACGCAGTTACTCTCATTTTTGCGTAAAAAAGCGGCCCGTTTCAGGGCCGTGTGGGCTAGGTCATCGATGCCTAGCCCAGACTGCGTTGTCGCGTTAGTCTAGCTCGACGTCGGCCACTACCGGAATGTGGTCTGATGGATAGGCTTGGTTTGGCACGCCGCGGAGCGGCTTCCTGGAGCGCCACAACGTCGGCATGTAGTTGCTCCCGCCGTACGCCGGGCTTGACAAGTTCTCGTCGACGTGGCTGTAATCGGCGCAGTCTAAATACCCATCGAGCAGTACATTGAAACTCACACAACGGTAATGGAGGGGAAGTATAGTTCATGTTTGTCGAGCGCCGTCTGACGCCTCTGATTCGCAGGGCTGGCTGGCCACAACATTTTTATTTATTCAAAAAATGTTATAATATTTTTGACCTATCGTATCAGCACACATTGTGGAGGCGCTGTGCAATCGTTTGTGTACTACCCCCCGACTACGAAGGAACGCTACTCACCCGGCGTGGAGGAGACGGCGAAGAAGTTCGCCGAACTGCTGTTCAGCCCGGGACGGCTTGGCGAGGTGACTCACCCGGATTTTCGGGAGTACCTGGAAGGTGAGGGTCTGACACTTAATGGTCTGGCTGCCCTCCAGGAGTATCGCTACCGCTTTGGCTGGCCTGTGCTGCACCGCGTCAACTTTTTTGCGGTACCACTCAGCGGGGCTGGTCTGCGGCTCAGCGGCGGCGGCAAGTGGACGTTCGCGGCGCTCATGGAACTGAGTTTCACCATCCCGTTCGACTCGCTGATGCGCGAGTGGCGCAGCGGACTGAACAAGGATGACGAGGTGCCAGTGCAACTGCGCATGATCGAGCCGACCTTTAGCCGCGTACTCACGGCCGACGACGAGCCGGTCGAAGGCGTCGCGGTGGGCACGCGCCTGGTCCACGAGCGCAGCTACTGGCCGTTCCTGGTGGATCGTGTCGGCCAACCGCATGACCAGATTGCACACGTCGGAAAGCAGGCCGCGTACTTCGCGCGGCACCGGAGGCCAATGTCCGAGTCGCCGAGCTGGGTGCCTTCCTGGGTTGCGTACAACCTGACCCAGGAGGACAAGTTTGCTTATGACCCGACCGCTGGCAGCTGACCGGATCGTCTCATAGGCACTGGGTCCCGTGCACACCGCGGGGCCCTTTTCATTTTTTGTAAGAGCATTGTATAGTGTTGATTCCGCGCTGCGACACGTATGATTTTTACTCCTGCTGAACTTGGATTTTTGGCTACGATCACATCTGTAAAGTGCTTCTAATTTGCAGTGTATACGCATAGTATGTGTAACTGACATAATTATATAATAACCTTGCATTGTAGGTGGTTTATATTGTAGTATGTCCTAAGCATTAGCTGAGAAATACTGGTGAAAGAGATTAATATGTACCGATTGCTTAAATACTATGCCAAAAAATGGTTGGTGATACTTTTATGTACTTCACTTGGGCTCGCAGCTGGTCTTGTGTATAACAATTACCTACAAGTGCCACTCTACAAAAGCAATGCAACATTATTGCTCATTAATTCGGATAGTCAAAAGGTCTCGCAAGATGCGACGCTCATCAACAACTATGTGGAACTCCTAAAATCGCGCCGTGTACTCGAACCTGTTCTTGCCAGGCAAAGCAGTCATATACCTTATGATGAGCTTGTAAGTTCTATTGAGGCCAAGAACGAAAAAAGTACCGAAGTCATTAAATTGGCAATTTCAGCTAAAAGCCCAGAAACAAGCAAGAGTCTTGTAGAAGGTACTGTTGATTCATTCAAAAAGCAAATTAAAGAACTGTATGGTGATGACAACGTGCTGGTTGTGGACGACGCCAACCTTGCCGCTGAACCGTACAATGTGTACAAAGAGTTGCAGCTCGTGCTCTTTACGCTCATCGCCGCTACCGCAACGGTAATCATTTTGTTCTTTGTGTATGACTTTAAGGGCGGCCGAGTGAAGACCGCTAAAATACGCACGCGTAAAAAACGCAAGCCATTCAAATTGTCGCAATTGGCATTTGTTATGAAAGCAAAAAGTATTTTTGCCCGCCGGCCAAAGCCCGTTAAGAAAGTTGCGCCAGCACCTGTGGTACCGGCCAAGACAAAGCCTAAAGCAGTCTCTAAAAAGAAAATCACAAGCGGCACTAAACCGCTCAAAGCTACCACTACAAAAGCCAAGAAGAAACCAGTAAAGAAGACGAAGTAGCGATGAGGGCGCTGGGCATATACCGACAATTTGTAAAGAGATTGCTCGACGTCGTTTTTGCCTCCATTTTACTTGTTTTTCTGTTGGTACCGTTTGCCTGTATTGCTCTGTGGATCAAACTCGACAGCAAGGGGCCTGTGCTTTTTAAGCATAAAAGAGCGGGCCGCAACCTGGTACCGTTTACCGTGTATAAATTTAGAACGATGACGCCTGACGCGCCCAAAAGCAGCCCGACCAACAGCCTCAAAGATGCACATGCATACATAACGCGCGCTGGCAGGATCATGCGCAAACTATCGCTCGATGAATTGCCCCAGCTTTTTAATGTTTTAAAGAACGATATGAGTATTGTCGGCCCGCGCCCGGTTTTACTGAACGAAAAGAGGCTCCTTGCCGAACGCGACAAATACGGCGTGAATGCCTGTAAACCCGGTATAACCGGCTGGGCACAGGTGAATGGCCGTGACGAAGTACGCATAAAGCAAAAAGCAAAAATGGACGGCGAATACGTGAGCAACATTAGCTCTTTTATGGACGCGAAGTGTTTGTTTATGACAGTCTGGGCGGTTTTGTCGGTGGATGGCCATAAAGAAGGGCACGAATCAGACGACGGGTGGTTGGATGTGCCAGATGCAACTAAGAAAGTACTCTTTACGTCGCATACGGCAAACTTTTCTAAGTTTAACCGGCCGTTTATGCGCTGGTTCACACGTTTTGGATATGAGGTGCATTATGCATCGGCGGGCGAAGAGCAGGTAAAAGACTGTGACAAGCATTTTACAGTCCCTTTTGAGCGCAGCCCGCTGAAGGCTAATAATCTGCGTGCCATGCGGCAGCTCAAAAAAATAATCGATGCCGAGCAATACGACATTATTCATACGCACACCCCAATGGGCAGCGTGGTCACACGGCTTGCGGCAAATGCTGCCCGCCGGAAACACGGCACGCGCGTTATTTATACTGCCCACGGGTTCCACTTTTTTAAGGGCGCGCCACTCATAAACTGGCTTATTTACTACCCAATCGAAAAGTTTATGGCACGCTTTACCGACACGCTGGTGACTATTAACAAAGAAGATTACACGCGGGCAAAAAAGAAGTTTAGAACTGAAGTGAAGTATATTCCGGGGGTGGGGGTTGATCTAACTCGCTTTGCTACTAAAATGAGTACTGTCGAAAAACGTGAACTACGAAAAACGCTCGGACTGGGCGTAAAAGATTTTGTGCTTATTTACACCGCTGAGCTGAATGCAAATAAAAACCAAGTGATGCTCATTCAAGCTATGGAAAGTTTAATCAAACGCCAACCGAACATCCATTTGCTTTTAGCTGGCGATGGTGAACTTGCCAGCCATTACAAAGCGGAAGTCAAGTCAAAAGGAATGGCAGGAAACATACACTTTTTAGGTTATCGTCACGACGTGCCGGCCCTGCTGCAAATTTCTGATGTAGCAGTTTCGACTAGTAAGCGTGAGGGACTGCCAGTGAACATAATGGAGGCTATGGCGACGGGGCTGCCAATTGTGGCTACGGACTGCCGGGGTCAGGCCGACTTGGTCAAAAACGGCATAAATGGATTTTTGGTAGACAGTAATGATGTAAAGAATTTAAAAAAGAAAGTCTCCAAAATATTCGCTGATAAAGTTTTAAAAAATAATCTAGGCAGAAACAGTGTTAATTCTGCTAAAAAATACGACCTTCGACTTCTCTTAGATGAGATGGCGGTTATTTATGGGAAGGACGGCTACCATGACGTTAGCTAAACTTTCTTTATTAGTTTATCTTCTGTTGAAGCCATTGTATTTTTTTAGTTCTGGTGGTTTACAAATTGCAGATATTTTTCTTATTTTAGCTTTTGGATTTCTGATAGCGTCAGCGAAAGTCAATATGACCACCCGTCATAAGCTTGTTAAGGTTATCAAGGCTAATAGGCTTTTTTGCATCTTTGTGTCTCTTGCATTTGCAATAAATTTATTTTATTTCTTGTACCAGAATGATATGCAGTTTATGCTGTCGAGCCTCTATTTATTTTTTAATCTTTTAGTTGTTTTTACATTTACGGCGCTGTATACCGATACAGTCTTCCTTCAAAGAATAGTTAAGGTATTTAAATTTAATTTAGTTTTACAACTTATCCTTTTTTTGACTGGAATTGGCAAATTGTACGGGGGAGATAGGTACATGGGTACTTTTAATGACCCTAATCAGTTTGGGTATTATATCTTCATCAGTTTTCTTTTTATCTATGTCCTAAGTATAGTGTTGGATAAAAAAAGTAATAACCTACCCTACTATTTGCTAGCTGTACTCCTTATTATTTTATCTGCCTCAACGGGTATGCTGTTTGGATTAGCAATCTTTTTACTACTGCTAGTCGGCTATAGCCTACGTGGCTATCTTAGGATCACCTATGAACGATTACGAAGAGTTATCCATGCTGTGGGACTGGTTCTATTGGTCATAGTCATTCCGAGCCTTGTGTACTTTTTCGGACCAATGAATGGTGATCGGGATAAAGTAACGGAAATGTATAGTAGCAATCTCGCGATCGAAAGCTCACTCATAGACAGAGTCACTGAAAAAGTTGATAAGGTTGAAAAAGCTGAAAATAAAGCAAGCATTTCAATATGGGAAGACCGGGGCTATGACATTATCTTTAAATATCCTGCCAATGTATTGTACGGCGCAGGTGAGGGTGGCTACAACAGGTTTATTTTAGCCACACATAACTATGGCGGCGAAGTGCATGCAACATTACCAAGTATAGTGTTCTATTATGGAGTCATACCGTTCTTGCTCCTTATGAAGTGGTTCTATATTAAGATAAAAAATAGTGACCCTCGAATACTTATAGCGTACACAGCTCTTTTTGCAGAAAGCTTTACTCTTTTGAACCAACGCCAATCACTTTTCTGGATGATCATTATTTTAGGCGGCGGGTGGTATTCTAAAAAAGCTATGGAAAAGAGAGTATATGCGTCAGTCCAAGCCTAAGACTCCAGCGATTACGATTATTGTTCCTGTCTATAATGCGGGGCAGTTTTTGGCGCAATGCATCAGTTCGGTTATTCGCCAGACACACACTCCGTTCGAGCTGCTGCTAGTCAACGATGGCTCTATCGACGATTCTTTGGAAATCATGCGGCAGTTCGAGCGCGAAGATACGCGCATTCGGGTCATCGATCAAAGAAACTCAGGCGTAAGTGCGGCGAGAAATGCCGGGCTGGAAACTGCGAAAGGCGAGTATATCATGTTCATTGATGCCGACGACTATCTTATGACAACTGATGCCTTGGAGAAGCTATTTGCAGCAAACACACAAAGTTGCGATGTTGTTATGTATGAGATTTTCTACGAAGGTAAAAAAGCACGGCATCCATCAAAATCTAAGATATATAGCAGTAAAAACGAAATGGATTCGTTTCTATTTTCAATGATCAAGAGTGAGCGACTTAACTCGCCGTGCAATAAGCTATACCGTAAAACAATAATTGACCGTTATACTATTCGGTTTGACCCCCATATAAAAATGGGCGAAGATTTACTATTCAATATTGAGTATTTTAAGCGCTGCCAAGTAGTGCGTTACCTAAATGAGCAATTGTATTTTTATCGTATGTCGAATAATTCATCTGCAACAAGCGCGTATGGGCCAAACAGATACAACGATCTTATGACTGTCAATGATGCGCTGCGCAATTGGTTAGCTACCCGGAGTAGTGTTGCTTTGGTTCAAGTAAGTCACTATATACGACTCAAAAATATTATTTCTTCATTAAGAAGCCTCAATCACCCGCACGCATCGTTAACCCTCGCGCAGAAGTTGCAACGAGCAGAACGGTACAAAACTGAAAATTTGCGCATAATTGTGAAACAATGTGGTTTAATGATGTACATAATTAGTCAAATCTACAGTGTTGCAAGTGTCGCTTTTATCCGCCAACTAGTTAAGGTGTTGTCCCGATGAAAAAAGTTCTCCTACGATTCTACGATAAAAATAATCTTGGCGACGATTTGTTCATTAAGGTGATCACCGAAAGATATAAGAATGAGTTTTCGGTTATAGCTTCGCAGCCAAATCCTTTTTTAGAACAGGTAGCAAATCTCGCCATATTTAGGAACAAGATACTCTTTTACGCCCTAAAAGCAATAGAAAAAGCACTAGGCGTGCGCAATATTTGGCTGCGGCAGTTGGTGGCGCGGAATGACCTACTCGTTTATATCGGCGGATCGTTGTTTATTGAAGGCAACTCCCCGAAAAAATGGGTTAAGGAGTTGGATTTTTATCGGAATTGTAAAATTCCATACTATATACTTGGTTCAAATTTTGGGCCATATTCTACGAAAGAATTTAAAAACGTTGTCACGGGTATTTTTGATGGTGCGAAAGATGTGTGTTTTAGAGATAGCGAGTCATACCGTTTGTTTGAGGGCTGTCGTTCTGTCCGGTTGGCTACAGACATAGCCTTTTCGCTTAATATGACGAACCTCGTTATTAAGAGTGAAAAGCACGCAGTCTTTTCATTAATTGATTGTCACGATCGTTTTGCGCAGGACCTTGCTAACTCGTATGACTCTCAGGTGCGCATTATGACTGAACGTTTGCTTACAGAGGGGTATAGAGTTACCTACATGTCTTTTTGTGAGTCGGAAGGTGATGAGCGTGCTATTGAACAAATTAAAGCTGGTTTAGACGAGAAAATCGCTGAGCGAGTTGAGACATTTTGTTACAAGGGTGATCTGAATGAAGCGTTAGCGTTTCTTGCCTCGTGCGAAGTGGTGATTGCAACGCGATTTCATGCGGCAATACTCGGTTTATTATTCAAAAAGAAGGTTTTACCTGTGATTTACAGCGATAAGACGGCAAATATTTTAAGAGATATGTCATTCGACGGTCCTGTCGTTGACGTTCGGCGGATGGGGGAGTTCGATGCGGCTACCATCAAATTTAGCGAGCTTATCGAGTATGATGTACGCGATCAGATTGATCTGGCCGAAGAACAATTTGCTAAGCTTGATGAAGTGCTTGTAAAGAGGAAATCATGACAAAACAAAAAGAATTAATCAAAAACACACTCATCCTCGGGTTGGGTAAAGCATCTACCCAGCTCATTTCCTTCTTTTTGCTGCCGCTCTACACCTTGTTTTTGTCGCCTGGTGAATACGGCACGGTCGATCTCATCATCACTTATGTTACGCTTTTGGTCCCGGCTATAACCATACAGCTCGAAATGGCAGCATTTCGTTTTTTGGTTGACGCCCGGGGCAGTGAAGCTGAAAAGAAACGGGTTATTTCGAACATTGTGCACATTGTCCTCGCCATCCTGGCTGTGTGTATTGCGTTCTTTTTGGTACTCAATGCATTCGTACAGGTGCTGTATGCGGATCTCTTACTTCTCCTTGTTGCTGTCACTATTTTTTCTAATTTGCTGCTGCAATTTGCACGCGGGCTTGGCCATAACAAAAAGTTTGCAATCGCTTGCACCATTACGAGCTTAGTAACACTTGTGGCGACCATAACATTGCTGGTGTATGCGCACATGGGCGCTCAGGGCATGCTCATTTCTATCGCGCTCGGTAACCTTGCTGGCGCAGCATATTTGTTTTTTTCACTCAAATTTTATCAGTATATTGGCTTCACTAACCACGACTCGCGCCTGCAAAAAAAGCTTATTTCTTATTCATTGCCGCTCGTATCAAACGGTGTATCGTGGTGGGTCATTAGCGTATCGGACCGCACAATAATCTCGGTGCTTATAAGCGTGGCCGCAAACGGTATCTATGCGGTTGCAAACAGATACGCGGCAATTTTTACCAGCTTGTTCGCAATTTTTGGCATGTCCTGGACGGAATCAGCCTCAGTTCATATAAACGACAAGGACCGCGATGTATTTTTTTCCGAAACGATCAATGCCAGCATAAAGTTATTCGGTGCGCTGGGGCTCGTGCTTGTAGCTGCAATCCCATGGGTATTCCCGTTATTAGTGCATACAGCCTACAACGAGGCATACATGTATATTCCAATTCTCATTGTGGCCGCTTTTTTTAACGCAATTGTTGGTATGTACAGCGCCATTTATGTTGCGAAAAAAATGACGAAGCAGGTTGCCGTTACTTCCATAATGGCCGCTGCTATCAATATTGCGCTTAACTTGGCATTCATTACATTTATTGGGTTGTATGCAGCGGCAATTGCTACGGCTGTAGCGTACCTAGCCATGGCAATTTACCGGCATTATGCCCTTAAAAAATATGTCACCATTATGTACGAAAAGAATATTTTTTTGTTAATGACGGCATTATATGGGGCCGCAATAGCTTTGTACTACATCAACAATCCCATCGGTAATGTAGTAAGTGTCTTGTTTATTCTAGTGGCGGTATTCACCCTTAACAAATCTGTTATACGGGTTATTAAAAATAAGATTCTTGACTACCGCTCAGGCGCAAGAACTACCTAATCCCAAACCCATTTGGGTTCTGCGACTGCCACCGCCATGAATCTTCGCAGGCTTCATCAATTGTTTTTTCGGCACGCCAATTAAGCTCCTTGTGGGCTTTTTCTGCGCTGGCGTAGCACGAAGCTACATCGCCGGGGCGGCGATCCACAATAGCATAGGGGATGTCCTTACCGCAGGCTTTGCTGAAGCTGGCAATTAATTCCAGTACCGAGGTGCCCTTGCCGGTGCCTAAGTTATACACGGCAGCACCAGGTTTGGCGTGCGTGAGGGCTGCAATATGGCCTTTAGCCAGGTCTACCACGTGTATGTAGTCGCGTACCCCCGTGCCATCCACAGTATCGTAGTCGCCGCCATATACTTTTACTTCGGGCAGTTTGCCCACGGCAACCTGAGCTATATATGGCAAAATGTTGTTTGGTGTGCCATTAGGGTGCTCGCCAATCATGCCACTCTTGTGTGCGCCAACCGGGTTAAAATAACGCAACAATGTTATTTGCCATGTTGTGTCTGCAACACTCACATCCCGGAGGATCTGTTCAATCATACATTTTGTTTGGCCGTAGGGGTTAGTGATGCCTACGCCCGTTGGACTCGTTTCTTTTAACGGGAGTTCTTGCGGCGTGCCATACACTGTTGCCGACGAACTAAAGACAAGGTTTCGCACACCATGTTGTTGCATAGCGCCGAGCAAGCAAAGCGTAGAGTCTATATTGTTGCGATAGTACTCAAGCGGCTTCGCAACTGATTCGCCCACAGATTTTAGCCCTGCAAAATGAATAACTGCGTCTATGGAGTGTGCGGAAAATATGCCGTTCAACTTAGCGTCGCGCAGATCTAATTCGTAAAACGGAATAGTCGTGCCCGAAAGTTTTTCGATGCGGCGGATAGACTCCGTGCTGCTATTAATAAGGTTGTCCACGACAACAACAGAATGACCATTCGCAATAAGTTCGAGGGCGGTGTGGGACCCGATGTAGCCCGCGCCACCGGTAATAAGTATGTTCATACGGCAAGTATACCAGTGAATGGGGTAAACTAAATAGTATGCACACCCGTTACAAATACATAGTTCTCATTGCCTGGATGTTGCTCATATTCTTTTTCTCGAGCGAAGTAGCCGACGCGTCTTCGGGACGGAGTGCGGCCATTATACACGTAATCACGGAGTCCTTCCAGATCAGTTTTTCAGAAGGTCTACTGACGTTTTTAACGCGTAAAGCGGCGCATATTACACTGTTTTTTGTGTTTGGTGCCTTGCTGTATTTCACGCTTCGCGACCACAAATGGGGAACGCGCCGCACCATTTTACTAAGCATTATTTTTACCCTCGGCTATGCAGTCTTCGACGAAACACACCAACTGTTTGTGGCAGGCCGTAGCGCAGAAGTAAGAGATGTACTCATTGATACGGCGGCTGGCAGCATAGGTGTGTGCATGAGCCATGGCTTATATAAAGTGCTACATAATCGATCTAAACGCAACGTTAAGGTATAGTAGTTGTAATGCCTAAAAAACCTACGCGTACAAACCGGCTTACTCAAATACTCTACTGGGCTAATGTTCTGGCGGTCGGCTTTTTAGTTGCGAGTTACCTGCTTGCGGCACACGCAATTATTACCAGCCAGCTTGTGCCAGCTAAATATTTGATACCTGGGGTGGTGGTGAGCGGCGCTATTGTTGCCGCGTTTACTTACGTTCACGTACGCAAAACGCTGCCAACTGGCAAGAATGTCGCGTGTATTATTGTCAGTTTGCTCCTTGGGGCGGTCAGCATGTATGTCTACACAACCACCAGCGTAACAACGTCGTTTTTGCAAAACATTCAAGAAACTGCCTACATAACCGAAGAGTATTCGATTATTGCCAAAAAGGATGACCATATTGCGCTGGCGCCAACAAGTAAGTATGCCGCCGCGTTGCTCAAACCAGACCCAAATAGCAGCGCAGTACGGGCTGAAGCCAATAAAAAGTTCCAAGGTGATTACAAAGAATACGATAACCTCACTAGTGTTGTTGCTGCACTCGATACAAACCAGGCGCCACTCGGCGTGCTCAAAACTTCGCAGATTGAACTTATTAAAGAAAATTCCGAGCCGTTTTACCAGAGAATAGAAGTACTTTCTACATTTACTATTAAAACCAAAACGAGTGCTTCTGGCGTAAAAACTGACACGAGCAAACCTTTTGTAGTGTATATAAGCGGCATCGATACCTATGGCGCAATCGACACAGTGTCGCGCAGCGATGTGAACATGCTGGCGATTATTAATCCCCAAACTCGCAAGGTGCTTTTGGTGAATACTCCCCGTGATTATTACGTGCAGCTCCATGGCACCACGGGCGTTAAAGACAAGCTGACCCACGCCGGTATTTACGGCATCGATATGTCGCGTACAACACTTGAAGACCTGTACGACACGCCTATTAATTATTATATGCGCGTAAACTTTTCGTCTTTAACGGGGATTATTAATGTTTTGGGTGGTGTGAATGTGTACTCCGATTACACCTTTAGTTCCGGCAAAGACACATTTACTCAGGGTTACAATTCGCTGAATGCAGACCAGGCTTTGGCCTTCTCTCGCACGCGGTATGCGTTCCAGGACGGCGACCGCACCCGCGGTAAGAATCAGCAGAAAGTCATAGAAGCGATTATTGCCAAAATGAACAGCCCGAGTAATCTTGCGAAGTATCAAAACATACTGGGTGCGCTTAATGGAACGTTCCAGACCAACATGTCGCCGCAAGAAATTACGAGCGTAGTGAATGCCCAGCTCAACGACATGAAAGGCTGGCAAACCGAGTCGATAAGCGTTGACGGTGCGGGAAGCAGCAATTACACATACAGTATGGGCGATATTAAACTGTATGTCATGGAACCAAATGCTGATTCGTTAGAAGCGGCGAAAGCGAAAATCCGGCAATACCGCCAAGGAAAATAGAGGGTGACTTCGCATAACGACAACCTGCAAACCCTGCTAGATCTCCAGCAAAACGAGCTTGATGCGCTCGATGCAGTAGCCAACGGTATTGATTCACGCAATTTTGCCATATTGGGCGCCAACATAACGCTGCTTATTTATATTGGTCAGGCTGGGTTTGAGTTTGACCTATGGCAGGCCGTACTGGTAATGGCGCCGTTTTTGGCCTCGGCCATATGTAACTTGCGGCTTATCTGGCCAGCTCAGTACTATGGCAACACCGACGTGTCGGTCCACCCCGAATATTTGAGCATGGATCGCAATGAGCTTCTTTTACAGCTTATATCGAACACGCAATTTGCACTCGATAGCAACTCGCGGCTTAATCGTACACGAATACGGGCCTGCATGGTGGCATTGTGGCTCGCGGTTATTGGCGTAATCATTTTATTTGGTACAATGGTTATATGGGCAAAATAACAAAGCCACGTAAATCAGCAGAGCAAACGCCGTCGTCCAGTACTACCCGGCCAGTTAAACTACCTGCGCCACATCCGGGGCGGATCATTTGGCGGGGACTGTAGGCCTTTTGATGCCTGTTTCTACTTCTCATAGCCATGTATCGCCGGAGCGCTCGTAATTAGTTTTTATTATGCAAAAAACTAAAGAGCGCCGTCCGGCGTTTTATTTTTTGCTACAATAAACCTAAGGAAATTATATGGCACTATCCACTCAACCCTACAAAGGCGCACGCGATTTTTACCCCGAAGACAAACGGGTGCAAAACTATATCTTTGCAAAATGGGCACAGATCGCCGAACGCTACGGCTACGAAGACTACGGCGCGCCAACACTTGAATCTTACGAATTGTACGCCGCAAAAAGCGGCCAGGAGCTTGTGAACGAAGAAAGTTACTTGTTTACCGACCGCGGCGGCCGCCAGGTAATGATCCGCCCCGAAATGACCCCAAGCGTCAGCCGCATGGTTGCGGGTAAGCGCCAGGAACTGGCATACCCGGCACGCTGGTATTCTGTTGCCAATTTTATGCGGTACCAACGCCCGCAACGTGGCCGCCTGCGCGAGTTCTGGCAAATTAACTGCGACATTTTTGGCGTCGAAACTATAGACGCAGAAGTTGAACTCATTAGCATGGCCGACGAAATTATGAAGGCATTTGGTGCAACCGACAAAATGTACGCAATTAAAATCAATAGCCGCCACCTGGTGAACTTTTTAATGGCCGACTACCTGGAACTTGACGTTGTCCAGTCACAGCTCATGATTAAATTGTTCGACCGCAAAGACAAAATCGCCCCCGAAGAATTCCGCGACCAAGCCATGGAAATCTTTGACGCCGATAGGGCAAAAGAAGGCCTGCATAAAATTGCCGCGCTGTTTGCCGCCAAAAGCATGGGCGATCTGCCAAAAGCAATTTTAGAAAGCAGTGCAATTGTGCAGGTACAAACTTTGTTTACACTGCTGCGCGAACATGGTGTAAAATGTGCCACCTTCGATATTGGCCTGATGCGTGGTTTGGATTATTACACCGACATTGTATTTGAAGTATTCGATACTAACCCAGAAAACGCCCGCTCGCTGTTTGGTGGTGGCCGTTACGACGGTTTGGTGGGGTTGTTCGGCGTTGAGCCGGTTCCGACTGCTGGGTTCGCGATTGGAGATGTAACCTTTACCGACTTCTTGCATACCCACAAATTACTGCCAAAAGTCAGCATTAAAACCGAAGTCTATATGGTCGTGCTGGGCGACGCACTCAAGGGAGCGCAAAAACTCGCCAGCCGTTTGCGTACCGAAGATGTAAACATCGAAGTTGACATTACCGGCCGCAAACTCGACAAGCAAATTAAAACCGCCGTTAAAAAAGGTATTCCGTTTCTGCTGTTTGTGGGGCGAAAAGAACTCGATGAAGAAATGTACACATTAAAAGATCTTGCCAAAGAAGAAGAACACAAGTTAGCGTTCTCGCGTTTGGTCACAACTGTTAAAGACTATCGACACACCGATGACGATATTATATAGTTCGTTCGGTAGTACAAAAACGGACCTTTGCGCCACGCTAGCGGCGGTTGGCCGTTGCTGACCAGAATCGACAAGGCGTTTGCCGTGAGCCTGTCACCACAAACTTCTTAAGCTGTAAAAGATTTTTAGATACGGTATACTAATCAAGATATGAAACACACTGTTAAGAACCAATCAGACACCAAAGTTCTGCTGACCGTGACGCTCGCAGCTAGCGAATTAGCAGACCTCAAACAAAAAACACTAGCTCGCCTGGCGAGCAAGGTAAAAGTTGCCGGTTTCCGCCAAGGCAAAGTGCCCGCAAATGTGGCCGAGAAGAATATCGACCCACAGGTACTCAGCAGCGAAATGCTTGAAGATGCCGTAAACATGTCGGCCGTTGAAGCGTTCGAAGCCGCAAAGCTCACCCCGCTTGACCGCCCTAAAGTTAACGTTGACAAGTACGTTCCAGGGCAAGAACTGGAATACACTGCTGAAGTCGAAATTATTCCGGCAATCAAGCTTGGCGACTACAAAAAACTGAAGCCAGCAAAAGCCGAAGCAAAACTTACTCCAAAGGACATCGATGAAGTTATTGAGCGCCTGCGCGGCAACGCATCGGTAAAAGGCGATGTTGACCGTGCCGCGAAAAAAGGCGATGAAGTAGTCATCGACTTTGCCGGTAAAGGCGAAAAGGGTGAAGCTGTTGCCGGCGCAACTGGTACCGATTACAATCTTGAACTTGGCAGTAACACGTTTATTCCTGGCTTCGAAGACGGCCTTATTGGCAAAAAGGCCGGTGATTCATTCGACTTGCCGCTGACCTTCCCCAAAGACTACCACCACAAGCCACTTGCTGGTGCAAAAGTTACTTTTGCGACCACGGTTAAAGCAGTAAAAGAAGTAAAGTTGCCAGAACTCGACGACACGTTTGCTGCAAGTGTTGGGCCATTCAAAACACTCGAAGAACTGAAAGCCGACGTTACCCGCGAACTGACCGAGCAAAAAGAGAAAGAAGCAGTCGACAAGCTTAAAGACTCACTTGTCGAGCAGCTTGTAAAGGGCAGTCACGTTCCTGTGCCGCAGGTGTTAATTCACGACCAGCTCGAGAGCATTGAGCGCGACTTTGTGCAAAACCTCATGTACCGCGGTATGACCCTCGACGACTACCTTGCAACCATTAGTAAAACTGCCGAAGAGTGGCGCGAAAGTGACCTGCACGAACAGGCTGAACGCCGCGTGCAAGTTGGCCTGGTGCTTGCTGAGCTCAGCAAAGTTGAGGGTATTGAAGTTGCCAAAAAAGAGCTTGAAGAGCGCATGCAACAGATGATGAGCCAATACGGCAACACACCTGAAATTGCAAAACAACTTGATACCCCCGAAGCACGCCGTGACGTTGCAAACCGCGTGCTAACCGAAAAAACTGTTAATCATTTGGTTGAACTTAACACCAAGAAGTAGTTGACTTAGTTTGTAAAACAGCAGATACTAGCGTCCGCAAGGACGTTTTTATCGTATGGAGGTAGGCAATGCCCGAAGATGTGACGATGACGCACGGCGCACTCCTGTTTCTGGGAGCGATCACAGTGGTGCTACTTAACTCGTGCACTGCGCGGGTGGTTAGGTCCTCATTCTCGTTCCTGCTGATGGTGGGCGTGGTGATCTCTGCTGCCAGCAGTGCGGCGGTGTTCGTGGTCGGCAAGTTGACGAGCGGTGGCACTGAGACATCGTGGGTGGGATTAACCATCGTATGGCTGGTCGTCTGCCTTGTGTACATGTTGGCACGGTTCGTCGTGGCTAACCAGCCTCACCACTGAGGATTCCAGCGTGAGCGGACCGGGGCACGAAAGCCCGGTCCGCTCGGCGCGTCCTTGCGCCACTCACTATTATTTTATTAGCACTCTTGACCATGGAGTGCTAATTTTTTTATACTACAACTATGAATAAACCCCGCAACTACCTCGTTCCAACCGTTATTGAAGAATCACATATGGGCGAACGTGCCTTCGATATTTACAGCCGCCTGCTTAAAGAGCGCATTATTTTTCTTGGTGAAGAAGTCAACGAGCACACCGCCAATTTGGTTGTGGCACAACTGCTGCACCTGGCCTACGAAGACCCTAAAAAAGACATTAATTTTTACATAAACAGCCCGGGCGGCGTGGTGTACGATGGCCTGGCTATCATCGATACCATGAACTACATTAAGCCCGACGTCGTGACAATTGGCATTGGTATGCAGGCTAGTATGGGTGCTGTCTTACTTGCAGCTGGTGCAAAGGGCAAGCGAATTGCATTGCCAAATAGCCGCGTTATGATTCACCAGCCACATGGCGGCACGCAAGGCGTGATGACTGATATGGAAATCAGTCTTAAAGAAGGTATTCGCACTAAGCAAAAACTGGTTGACCTTATGGCGCAGTACACCGGCCAAAAGAAAGACAAAGTTGCCGCCGACATGGAACGCGACCTGTGGATGAACGCCGAAGAAGCGCTTGAATATGGCATTGTCGATAAGATTATCGAAAAAGCCTAAAGTTACGCGCATACAAAAAACTACACTTTGTTGTCGAAGTGTAGTTTTCGTTATATAGTTTGTCTGTCACGAAAGGACGGTGGTGCAGCGTGCCCCCAGAGATTACGCTCGTTCCCTATACAGAGGTGCCAAATAAAATAGCCCTAACAGAGAGGCTGATGGTCCTGGCGCATTCCGCTGAAGAGCACTTGCGGGTCGAAATGCCGTATGTTCTGAAGCGCTACTCCAATCAGATTGCGGCATTGGCCTCGGTGAACCGTGTGTGCCAGAACATGAACAGCCGAAATGACTTTGCGGCGTTTGTGGTGGAATGCGACGGCTCGGCGATCGGTGTGGTTACCTACGATCAGCAGGTTCTGGATGGCCCGCGCCAGTGGATGGGCTTTCGCGCGGGCATGGATTTGGCAAATGGCCCGCTGATCGCTGGTTGGCTGGGACGAGTCGACCGGCCGAAAGGTCTGGCGCTGCCCGTTCTGCGCGCATTGGCAGCCAAGATGGTAGCTAACACATACCTCACCGGCCACCCCTGGACTGTGGTGCGAGCTGGTCACATCTACGCGCGGCGTGCGCTTGCCGATATCAACAATGGGTTCAGCGGGTTCGAACAACAGGGCAGCATGAGCGACTACGTTCGTATCGATGGCGTGGAGATACCGCGTTACTTGTGCATCGGGCGCCATAATGTGGACTCGTTACGTGGATAGTTCGTACGGCAACAGCGAAGGATAAGTGGATCAGCGGCGACGTGGTGAAGTGACGTGGTATGCGGTGCGTTCGTGCGGGCGAGAAGCTCGTACGGGCGCACCGCAGCAAAACAATTGCAAATTTTTACAATTAAATTATTAAAACACCTTGACGACAGTGGAAAACTTCTGCATACTACATGCTAAGAAGTAGTGTAAGCTAGGTGTTTTCTACCTGCGTGACAGCTGGCCATTGTCAAAACGCAGGGAGCCTAGACTTAGTTGACCTTCGGGGCTTACGAGATCAACAACTAAATTGAAGGGGCATTTTTGCATGAGCAAAACTGACACTACAGTAGCTTCAGGGGCGCAACGTGTGTTCTTTACTCAAGATGACACCGCACTCCAGCTGCCTAATTTGATCGCCCACCAGATCGACAGCTTCAAATGGTTTGTCGAGGAAGGTTTGGGGGAGATTTTTGCCGAGATTAATCCAATCGAGGATTACACCGGTCAAAAATTGGAATTGCGCTTTAAGGACTATCGCTTTGTCGAACCAAAGATGAGCGAAACCGACGCGCGCGAAAATAACGTAAGCTTTGAGGCGCCACTTAAGGCGACCGTCGAACTAACCAACAAGGTTACCGGCGAAGTCAAAGAAAATGAAATTTACCTGGGTGACTTCCCATGGATGACCGACCGCGGCACCTTTGTTATTAACGGTGCAGAACGCGTGGTAGTAAGCCAACTGATTCGTTCAGCTGGTGTTTTCTTTACTGCCGATGCAGCTCCGAGCCGCAACAACTATGGCGCTAAGATTATTCCTGGCCGTGGTGCATGGCTCGAATTCGAAACCGCAAGCAACGGCGCACTCTACGTTAAGATTGACCGCCGCCGCAAAATCCCCGTAACTACTCTTTTGCGTGCCCTGCAATACGCAACCAATACGCAAATCCAGGACCTGTTTAAAGATGTTGACACCGGCGAAGTAAAATACATCGACGCAACGCTTGACAAAGACCCAGCCAAGGGTACGAACGAAGCACTCATCGAAGTCTACCGCCGCCTGCGCCCGGGTGACCTCGCAACCGTTGAAAACGCGCGCGAACTCCTCACTCGCATGTTCTTTGACTTTAAGCGCTTCGACTTTAGCCGCGTGGGCCGCTATAAGATCAACCAACGCCTTAGCCTCGATGTTGCAAACACTGCTGAAAACCGCGTGATGCGCATTGAAGACTTGGTTGCGATCATCAAAGAATTAATCCGCCTCAATAACACGCAGGACGCTCCAGACGACATCGACGCCCTCAGCAACCGCCGTGTAAAAATGGTCGGCGAACTTGTTCAGCGCCAATTCCGCATTGGTCTGCTGCGTATGGAACGCAACGCTCGCGACCGCATGAGCATGTGCGACATCGAAACCGTCACTCCTGGTCAGCTGATCAACGCCCGCCCCGTCGTTGCTGCTGTCCGCGAATTCTTCGCAAGCTCACAGCTCTCACAGTTCATGGACCAGACAAACCCACTCGCCGAGCTCGCCCACAAGCGCCGCCTCAGTTCAATGGGTCCTGGTGGTTTGAGCCGCGAACGTGCTGGTTTTGACGTCCGCGACGCTCACGCAACTCACTACGGCCGCCTTTGTACCGTAGAAACTCCTGAAGGTGCAAACATTGGTTTGGTTATTAACATGGCCAGCTACGCACGTGTGAACGAATATGGCTTCCTCGAAGCTCCATACCGCAAGGTAGTAAACGGCCAAGTGACCGACGAAGTCATTTACCTGGACGCTGCCGGTGAAGCAGGCCAAGTTATCGCTGAATCCGGTAACGTGCTCGACGAAAGCGGCAAATTTGTAAACGACCGCGTGAGTGCCCGTGTAAACTTGAAACCGGGTGAAGCGGACGCAAGCGAAATCACATACATGGACGCTGCCAAGAAAGAAATCTTGGGTAGCACTGCTGCCTTGATTCCATTCATCGAAAAAAACCGCGTTGACCGTTCATTGACCGGTTCGAACATGCAGAAGCAAGCCGTACCTCTTATTAAGCCAACCAGCCCAATTGTGGGTACTGGCATGGAACGCTCAATTGCCCAGAACTCTGGCCAGCTTGTTATGGCTGAGGCTGACGGTGAAGTCGTAAAAGCTGACGGTGCAGAAGTGCTCGTGCAGTATGCTGACGGCGTAAAGAGCTACATTCCTATGCACTTTAAGCGCTCGAACGACGGCGAAAGCATCAACCAGCGGGTTGTTGTGCGGCGTGGCCAGCAGCTTAAAAAAGGCGACACGATTATTGAAGGTATGAGCATTGCCGACGGCGAACTTGCTGTTGGCCGTGATCTCATTGTGGCCTTCATGCCTTGGGGCGGTTACAACATGGACGACGCCATCATTTTGAGCCAGCGTATTGTTCATGATGACGACTTGACCAGCATTCATATTACTGACTACATGGTAGAAGTGCGCGAAACCAAGCTGGGGCCTGAGATTGTGACTCGCGACATTCCAAACGTATCTGAAGAATCACTGCGTCACCTCGACGAAAACGGCATCGTGCGCATTGGCGCCGAAGTTCACGCTGGTGACATCTTGGTTGGTAAGATTACGCCAAAGGGTGAACAAGAACTTTCAAGCGAAGAACGCCTATTGCGCGCAATCTTCGGTGAAAAAGCCAAGGACGTTCGCGACACCTCACAACGCATGAGCAACGGTAAGCACGGCAAAGTCGTTGGGGTTAAAGTGTTCAGCCGCGAAAACGGTCACGAACTCAAAGCCGGCGTACTGATGCAAATCCAAATTTTTGTTGCTCAAATGCGCAAAATTAGCGTTGGTGACAAGCTTGCTGGCCGCCACGGTAACAAGGGTGTCGTTGCCCGCATCATGCCAGTTGAAGACATGCCATTCATGGAAGACGGTACTCCAGTGGACGTTATTTTGAACCCACTCGGTGTGCCGAGTCGTATGAACCTTGGTCAGCTTTTTGAAACTCACCTTGGTATGGCCGCTCGCGCTCTTGGTTACAAGGTTGCAACGCCGCCATTTAACGGTGTTCCGGAAGCCAAAATTGTTGAAGAACTCAAGCGCGCTGGCCTTCCAGAAGACGGTAAGCTCCAACTCTTTGATGGCCGGACCGGCGAAGAATTCAAGGAAAAAGTTGCCGTCGGTAACATGTATATGATGAAACTGCATCACATGGTTGCTGACAAAATCCACGCCCGTTCTATTGGGCCATACACCATGGTCACCCAGCAACCGCTTGGTGGTAAAGCGCAAAACGGTGGTCAGCGCTTTGGTGAAATGGAGGTGTGGGCACTTGAAGCATACGGTGCCGCAAATACCCTGCAAGAAATGCTCACCATTAAATCAGACGACGTATACGGCCGCGCAAAGGCTTACGAATCAATCATCAAGAAAGAACCTATCCTTGGGCCGAAAGTTCCAGAAAGCTTTAACGTGCTTGTAAAAGAACTCCAAGGTTTGGGCCTTCGTGTTGACCTGGTAGAAAACCGCGGGATCATTGATGCTGAAGAAGTGCTTGCAAGCACCATTAAAGCTCAAGCATCTGCCCCGGTAACTGTAACTGCTGGTGATGTAAAACCACTCGATGTAACCGCAGCCGACGAAGCCGATGAATTTGGTGACCTCGACTTAGGTGATGGTATGAGTGTGCGTACCTCTGACGACGACGTAAACGATGATGATATCGCTGCCGCAGCAGCACAAGAAGATGAAAAGGAGGTGGCGTAGTATGGCACGTTTAAGCCCAAGCACAAGCATTGCGGACTTTGACGCAGTACGCCTGGCCGTTGCATCAGACGTAGACATTATGGACTGGTCGCACGGCGAGGTATTAAAACCAGAAACTATTAACTACCGCACCCAAAAACCTGAACGCGACGGTTTGTTTTGCGAACGCATTTTTGGGCCGGTAAAAGACTTGAACCCGCACGATCAAAAGTACAAGGGTGTGCGCTCACGCGAAGCTGCCGTCGACAAGAACGGCGAACTCGTAACCAAGAGTATTGTGCGCCGCGAACGCATGGGTCACATTGGCCTTGCCAGTCCAGTTGCACACATTTGGTTTATGCGCGGCACCCCAAGTGCCATGGGCTTGCTCCTTGGCCTGACGGTCCGCAACATTGAACGCGTTGCTTACTTTGCAAGCTACATTGTAAAGACGGTAAACATCGAAAAACGCGACCAAATGGCCGCAGACGCCGAAGCCGAATATGAAGCAGCTAAGCTCGCAATCAAAATGCGCGCCGAAAAAGCTGCCGAAGAAGAAGGCGCAGACGTTAAGACACTTGCAACTCAGCAGAGCAAAGAACTCGAAGAACTGAACGACAGCTTCTTGCAAAAGAAGGCGCAACTCGACAGCCTGCAAAAAGCGCAGCTGCTCAGCGAAACTGATTACCGCAACTTGCCAGATGACTACCGTGAACTCGTGACAGTTGGCATGGGTGGCGCAGCACTTCGTGAATTGCTCGAAGAAATCGACCTTGCAAAACTGATTGCTGAACTCAGCGAAGAATCAGAAGCCGCCAAGGGCCAGCGCAAGAAGAAACTTGTGAAGCGCTTGAAGGTGCTTGAAGGCATGCAGCGTGCTGGCATTAAGCCAACCAGCATGTGCTTGACCGTACTTCCAGTGATCCCACCAGACCTGCGCCCAATGGTGCAGCTGACCGGTGGTCGCTTTGCAACATCTGACCTCAACGACCTCTACCGCCGCGTCATCAACCGCAACAACCGTCTCAAGAAGCTCATCGAACTCAACGCGCCGGAAGTTATCCGCCGCAACGAAATGCGCATGCTCCAGGAAGCAGTTGATGCCTTGATCGACAACAGTGCTGCCCGCAGTGGCCGCGCTGTGAGCGCAACCGGTGGCCGCCGCCGTCTTAAATCTTTGAGCGACATGCTTAAGGGTAAGCAAGGTCGTTTCCGTCAGAACCTTCTCGGTAAGCGCGTTGACTACTCTGGTCGTTCAGTAATTGTTGCTGGTCCAGAACTCAAGATTCACCAATGTGGTCTGCCAAAACTCATGGCTTTGGAACTCTTCAAACCATTTGTAATTGCAGAACTGCTCGTCAACGAACACGCCCATAACATTAAGAGTGCAACCCGTCTTATAGAAAGCGGCGCCAGCGAAGTTTGGGACGCACTCGACGAAGTGATTAAAGAAAAGTACGTGCTCCTGAACCGCGCACCGTCACTTCACCGTCTTTCAATCCAGGCTTTCCAGCCAAAATTGATTGAAGGCAAAGCAATCCAGCTGCACCCGCTCGTTTGTAAGGGCTTTAACGCTGACTTCGATGGTGACCAGATGGCTGTGCACCTTCCGCTCAGCGATCTCGCACAAGCAGAAGCTCGCGACCTCATGAGCGCAACCAACAACTTGTTGAAACCTGCTGACGGTTCACCAATCCTGAACATCAGCCAGGACATCGTGCTCGGTTGTTACTACTTGACCTACCCTAAGCCAAGCGCGCAAGTTGCCAAAGCGCAGCGTTTTGCCAGCGTCAACGAAGCAATTTTTGCTTACGAAGCAGGCTCAATCAAGTTGCAAACGCCAATCGTGGTGCCAGTTAAGGGTGAAGTTCGCGAAACGACCTTGGGCCGCGTGTACTTTAACGAAATTCTGCCAGCCGACTACCCATACGTCGAAGACGTGATGGGCAAAAAGCGCCTTGGTAAAGTACTTGCAAACATCTTTGAGACCTACGGCTCAGTTGTGACCGCGCAAGCTGCCGACGCAATCAAAGACATTGCCCTTGAATACGCAACCCTTGGTGCGGTGAGTACTGGCATGACTGACTACTTCGAAGTTCCTGAAATGCCTGGCATCATTGGCGAAGGTGAAGACCGCGCTGCCAAGATTTCTGAACAATACGAACAAGGTTTAATCACCGACGAAGAACGCTACAGCCTGACCGTTGCCAACTGGCGCGCAATCGACAAAAAAGTGCTTGAACTGTTGCAGGGCCGCCTTGCACAAGAAGACACCAGTATTGCCGTGATGGTGAGCTCGGGTGCTCGTGGCGACATCAGTAACGTCAAGCTCGCAACTGCAATGATCGGTGTGATGGTGGACGCAACTGGTAAAGAAATCGAGCTTCCAATCCGTTCAAGCTACAAGAAGGGTCTTTCACCTCTTGAAGCCTTCGTTGCCACTCGTGGTACGCGTAAAGGTCTCATTGACACCGCTCTTAAGACCGCCGACTCAGGCTACCTGACTCGACGCCTCGTAGACGTGTCTCAGGACATCTTTACCGTGACCGACCAAGTTGAAGACCCAGGCTTTGCGATTTACCGCGCAGAAACCGAAGAAACCATGGTTGAGTTCGGTGACCGCCTGTTCGGCCGTTACGCCGCCGAAGACATTGGCACGCATGTTAAGCACGGCGAGATGATCACCCGGGAAATCGCCGCCGCAATCAACGGTGACGAAAGTCTTGCCGAAGTGAAGATAATGAGCGTGCTCAGCGACCCTAACCTTCGCGGTGTGTCGCCAAAGAGCTACGGCATTGACATGGCTACAAACAAACTGATCGCTGACCACCAACCAGTTGGTGTCATTGCTGCTCAGTCTGTCGGTGAGCCTGGTACGCAGCTGACCTTGAACACCTTCCACGCATCTGGTGTGGCTGGTGAAGACATTACTCAGGGTCTGCCACGTGTCGATGAGTTGTTTGAAGCTCGCCAACCAAAGGGTCAAGCTTACACGACCGAAATCACTGGTCACGCAGAAGTGTGGGAAGACGGCGACAACTACGTTGTTCAGGTCACTCCGCTCAAGGGTCGCATCGAGAAGCTCGAGCTTGATGGCCGCAAAGCACACCTTAAGACTGGCACCGAAGTGCTAGCCGGCGATGTGCTTGCAGCCGATAAAGACGACAGCCGCCCATTGACCGCTCCGTTTGACGGCATTGTTGAAGTCACCAAGACCGAATTGATCTTGAGCAGCAACAACCAAACGCCAGCTCGCTACGAAATTCCAGGCTTCAAACAACTTACCGTTGCTTCTGGTGACGCAGTAGAAGCGGGCGACCGCCTCAGTAACGGTTCACTCAATTTGCACGATTTGATGCGCCTGAAGGGTGTTGAAGCCACTCAGCGTTACATTATTAACGAAGTGCTGCGCATTTACGCCGCTCAGGGTCAGAACATCGCTGACAAACACCTGGAAATCATTGTGCGCCAAATGTTCAGCCGCGTGCAAATTGAAGACCCAGGCGACAGCCTGTTTGTTACCGGTGACATCGTCAGTAAGGCTGCCGTTGTTGAAACCAACAAGCAACTTGCAAACGATGGCAAAGAACCAGCACAGTTCACCCAACTGCTGCTAGGTATCACCAAAGTGTCAATTTGGAGTGACAGCTTCCTCTCGGCAGCATCGTTCCAGGACACGACGCGTGTGTTGATTAACGCTGCAACCAGCGGCCGCGTCGACCACCTGTACGGCCTCAAGGAAAACGTGATCATTGGTCGCAAGATTCCTGTAGGTACCGGTGTTATCACCGAGGCTCCAGCCGAAGAAGTTTAACGCTTCTGACGCACAAAAAACACCCGTTCGTATGAGCGGGTGTTTTGGTATAGTCTAGTCGGGTGGTGCCGACCGCAGCGGTGTTGCTGCGGTCGGCACCGGGTACATTAGCCGTAGAGCGTGTCGCCGGGATTCCAGTTTTTTGGGTCAATGCAGTACTTGGTGTAGGCGGCGCTATCCAGAATGAAGTACCCTTCATCCAGAAGCACACGTTTCTCCACCGGCGGTTCATCGTCACGGGCGCCCGAGGGCAGGAGAAGCCCACTGTGCTTGTCGGTGACTAGTGCGCGGAGACCGCCTTGTGGGGCGCTCTTTTGGTAGGGCGCATCAGGAATTGTGCGGTAGTGCACTTCTTTGCGCCGCGGGTCGTAGCCAAGCAGTGTCCCGTAGCCAACGGGACTCAGCGTGGTTTGATCTTCGAAGAAGCCCATGTACACGAAGATTTCCGTGCCACA
>Ga0307516_10000220_pt1 | contig 74051 bp, 87 predicted proteins | sample 19_EM_MG_FD_203310 | JGI IMG/M metagenome (GOLD analysis project Ga0307516, IMG submission 203310) | Populus trichocarpa ectomycorrhiza microbial communities from riparian zone in the Pacific Northwest, United States - 19_EM | ecosystem: Host-associated > Plants > Roots > Unclassified | place... | reverse complement strand
TATTCGGACTCTTGTCATCGCAAGTCGTCGTCACAATCTTCTCCAATGGCAACTGGTAGATCTTTCATTTTAGCGGTAGCCTGTAATCTGAGGCTCTTCTTGCAGCTCCTCGTAGAGGCAAACCCAAGATTGTGGGTAGTCTGACTTTGGGATACCATGCCTTCTTCACCTCATGCCCGAATCATTATAGAAAACTCCTCGGAAGGTGAATATCTTTGATCTTGCACACGGAAGATCCTTAAGAGAGCATAACCTCAGCATGGGATCACTTTCGCAGCCGAGAAGACTTGGGCGCAGTTAGCCAACAATATCCGTGAAATTCAAAACCGCGACGCCTCGAATTTATCTTTCGAGGAAAACTATCGGTTCGCGTACAACTTGGTCCTTCACAAAGAAGGGAAGATGCTCTATGAAGGTGTCAAAACACTTGTTGTCGAAAATCTGGAGATGCTTGCAAATTCGAAAGTCGTTCCTCTGTTCCCTACGCGGGGTATCAACGACTCGATGCAACAAAGCCAAGAAGAAGATATATTCCTGAAAGCAGTCAAAGGCATCTGGGATGATCATACCGCGAACATGACAAGAATTGGGCAAATACTCAAGTATATGGTGCGGATCTATCGTCATCTACGTCACCCACATCATTCTCATCTTCAGATCAAAGGACCGGGTGTACGCCAAATCTGAAAACGTGCCGGAAATTTGGGATGCTGGTCTTCTTCTCTTCCTAAAACACATCATCCGGCCCCCCATCCAGCATCATATCATGACCGCCATTCTCAATCAGGTCCAGTTCGAGCGTCAGGGGTATAGTATCAATCGGTTTTCTGTGAAAGGGTGTGTGGATGTTCTCAACAGCCTGCAAGTCGACGAGACTTCGATTTCCAAGACTGTCTACAAGCGTGATCTCGAGCCTGCATTACTGCAAGAGAGCGATGCATTTTACAAGGATGAAGGGATACGATTAATAGAATCATGCGATGCACCAGAATTTTTACGAAGGGTGAGGCCACATCGACTATGCAGACCATGTCCTGAATCGATAACAGGTGGAAGCTCGTGTCGAAGGAGAAGACTCTCGAGTACACCATTATCTGGACCCGCGAACCGCGCCCGCTCTGCAACGAACCTTGGAAGACAACCTGCTAACACCCCACCTGTCTACTGTCATATCCCTTCCCAACTCTGGGCTAGACAACATGATCGATACAGAAAAGACCGATGACTTAGCACGTTTGTATCGTCTTTTTACCTCCGTGCCAACAGGACTACCGTGTTTAAAGAAGCATTTGAAGGAGTGCATCGTGCGCCGAGGGAAAGAGATCAACAAGGCCTCTCTGGGAGATGATATGAGCAACGCGGACCTAGATGTGGAGGGCGAAGATGAGGAATCTACCAGAAGAAAAGGTAGCGGAAAGGACCGGCTGCTGCAGAATAGCCCCGCACAAAAACTCGCATTGGCTCTGAAATGGGTCCAAGATGTGCTGGACCTTCGGGATCAATTCTTCGATGGTGTTTGGAAAGCTGCGTTCAAAGGCGATCGAGAAGTGGAAAGTACTCTCAATGAGGTGACTATCTCTTCGTTGTGGACGGAAAGCATGCTTATCTGCATCCTCAGGCTTTCGAGTCCTTCATCAACGCTAATGAGCGTTCTCCCGAGTACACTTCACTATTCATAGATGAAAATTTGAAAAAGGGACTCAAAGGGGTGAGCCGACAAGACCGTACAGTTTCAAGCTTACAAAATACTCTGCGCAGAAAACCGACTCCGAAGTTGATCTGGTGTTAGACAAAACGATAATCATCTTTCGGTACCTCACGGAGAAGGATGTCTTCGAGCGCTACTACAAAGGTCATCTAGCAAAACGTCTTCTACTCAGGCGATCCATATCAGACGACGCGGAGCGCGGTATGCTCGCCAAGTTGAAAGTAGAAGCCGGCTTTCAGTTTACTCAGAAGCTGGAAGGCATGTTCCACGACATGAAGATATCAGCAGACACCATGACAGCCTATCGATCGCACCTCGCTCAAACAACGGTACGAGGCATTCGATCCTGAGGAGTATTTCTGGCTCACATTTTGTTTAGGCTCCTGAGATAGACCTATCCGTCACAGTCATGACCTCCACATTTTGGCCAATGAGCCACTCATCCTCCCAGTGTATACTCCCCTCCGATATGACCAGGACATGTAGATCATTTGAACAGTTTTACCTATCCCGACATTCCGGCCGGCGACTGACCTGGCAATTGTCACTTGGGAACGCGGACGTGCGAGTTGCTTTCAAGAGTAAAAAGATCGAGCTCAACGTATCAACCTTCGCACTAGTTATCCTTCTCCAATTTCAGGACCTTCCGGATGATAACTTCCTGATGTATTCGGCAAGCAATTCCGTTCTTCCTCAGATGAAATCCCCCTTGACATAAAGACATATGTCTCACACAGGAGATAAAGGAAGCGACAGGCATTGATGATAATGACCTTCAGCGAAATCTACAATCCCTTGCTTGCGCCAAATATAAAATTCTTAAGAAGCATCCACCAGGAAGGGACGTCTCCAAAGATGATTCCTTTTCTTTCAATGCCGACTTCACTTCGACATTGCTCAAGATTAAAATTAGTACAATCTCCTCTAAAGTGGAGTCTGGCCAAGAGAGGAAAGTGACTAAGGATCGGGTTGACGAGGAGCGGCGACACCAGATTGAGGTCAGCCTTGAGATCATCCTACTACCTCAAACCATAATTATTGAGGTCTTGATGCAGGCTTGCATCGTCCGCATCATGAAAGATCGAAAACACATGACCCACAATGATCTTGTCAATGAAGTCGTACGGCAACTTGTCAACCGTTTTCACCCAGATCCTCTGAATATCAAGAAACGAATTGAGGGCTTAATCGAGGTGGGTGATTTGCCTCGACATTCGAATGCTCGTTTCATAATTTCGCCCGTTAGAGAGAATATTTGGAACGTTGTCCAGATCGCAAGTCATATAATTATTTGGTAAGTTCATGATCGCAATGTTGTCCGAAGACAATTTCATGAGTAACTCAGGCATGAACACGACTCTCCTGTATCATTACAAAACTCGTGTATTACCATCGCACTTTTGGTACGCTGCATATATGTCCTACTAGCAATTTAACGGTCGCCGAAATCCTGGTGTGGGCACAACACATGATGAATATCAAGATCTTAAGATCATATCCAACACCCAAAACAACGTTCTCCCTGTCCATTGTGGCATTTCGAGAACGCTGTTCATATCAGAAGATCGCGCTACGTATCCCCACCCCAACCGCACAAATATTAACTCAACCCACAACCCCAACTCCAGAGCCAGAGTCAGCTTCAACTCTTCTTCATTCTGGGCAACCTTCCTCCCCTTCGGTATTGGCTTAGTATCCCTCTATTCTTGATTTGCTGAAAGGAAAGAAGAAAAGAGCACACAGGAAATCTAACCACCAAAGACTTTTTCCGCATTCGGCGGGTAGCAAAGCAGGAGTACCCCCAATCAATGGAGTCATTCACGGTGCCCCTTCCCCTCCTCCTTGTCACGAATCAACTTCCATGCAGGAATTTTGATTGTGGAAGCCACCAGTGTCGTGCTTCCTGGACTGTTCTGGGAGGCCTATGTTCCATGGAAGAAGAGATGTCGACAGGATTCCACGCGTCCTCTGTCGCCTCGGCATTCACTTCTATCTTTGAGGACGAGACGGGATCCAAGTGCGCGCTATAAGGACATATGTCTAATGTGCCAAACCACAGGGAGAATATGACATGCGTGATATGACAATGGGCATCAAAATGATGAATAGGAACCGGGTGCGGTTATCAATCGTCTTATAATCCGAGTCTGACGGTAATTTAGGTATCACCGAGTGTCGACGAGATTTTGATAGCTCCTGAAGACTTCCTCTATGATTCCGATGGCGCCCCCCCCCTATTCTCTCATCAGAGAATATCATGCATCAATGCAGGCAGAGGAACTGGCCGGTTCTAAACGGCGCGGGCGCGGATTGAAGTCTGCAACCAAATGGAGGTTAGGAGAGTAGGACGCTGCGGAATGAATCTGTCATCAGGGACAATGATTAACTTGCTCTCCATACTTATGGGGTAGGCAGGGAAGTCGAGCCCTGCCCTCAACCGCTCGGTCGACCGAGATTCTTTCAGTTGTCGCACTCTCAGTCCTTACATATCTGACCGTGTTGTTTTAATGATACGTATAATTGTTAATTCAGCTGGGGCAAGGAGCATTAACGTGTCAGAGGTCAGAGTTGGTTCCTTGCGGTTTGTCAGTATTTTAATAGCAATTTGTAGCGGTGTTCGATATTGTTCGCGTCCCGCTGAACCAATTCCACAACCATGCATCAGGCTCGTGTTAATGTGTCTGCATCTCCAATTTGCTGGGAGATACATCATATTCAGAGGTATGTCCGTTCTCTTTGGTATCCGCGCGAAGCCTCTTGTGGTTTGCTATAGCGGATAGAAATTCAAGATGTGAACTCGAGACAACTGCGCAATAATTTATGAATTAGGATTCACTCGAGTCAATTACCACATACCTCTATCGGAATCTGTCAGGAATATCTCATACAGGAACACAGCAAAGAGAGTTGCCGGTATGTTGGTTAAGGCAGCGATAGCAGCATATCTCCCACCGCCCGCTGGAATCCTGTTAGCAAAATTCTTGTTCCGGTAAATTTCAGATTTACCTTTGAGCCCCCAGTGTGAAATCGCAAAGAGTCTACCGCCAACATCACGGGCGCTGTTTAGGGAAACTTTAAAAGAAAAAAGGTTGAGTGTCCCGACTGTCCTCCAAAGTATATAGCTTACTTCCGGAAGGAGAGAATCCCCAGATAGCAACCGCACTACCACACCATCAGACTGGGGAGCACTGCACAAATAAGAGGATACTGACTAGGCAAAAGCAACCACAACCGGGCCGAACGCGGGTGGGACTAAGGTGTTGGTAGGGTCAATGACTGCCCATATAGACAATGCAACGAAGACATCCTGCGAGTTCATTGTCAGAAGAGGTCTCTGGGGAGGTCATGTTTCATCATACGTTGACAAATTCATTCAGGAAGACTCGGCCCAGTGACTGCCCGGGCAACAGGTATAGTGCGAATATCCCGGCAGGACCGTTGGGGGTGAATTGAATGGCGTCCAGTTTTCCTACGGCGGTCAAGGCAGCCTCACACTCGTCAAGAATGACTTTGTATTGTGCATAGACAAGTGCGCAGGCGATATACGCCCCGAGGATCTGGGCAACGATATAGCTGAAGGTATGTTTTCGCACAAGAGGTCCTATATTGAATGGAGAAAGCGTACTTACCGGAGTCCCTTAATTGGTGAAAACCCTTTAAATACGACATGGGCGACAGTGATGCAGGGGTTGAAATGGCCACCTGAGGTCCCAGCACATATTACAATTGCGAGAATGACACCGCCCATGTAGCCAAACCCAATTTGTAAGAGAGCTAGAAGTTACGTCAATCATCATGAAAAACAGAGCGATTTCACGGAAACCTACAGGATAGCCCGGTTATCTTGAGAATGTTCCCCGCAATAAACGGTACTGTTGATCCAACACCTGTAGTATCACGGTCTATTAAGTCTTCCGACGCTGTTGAAGACAGAGCATGAGCCTGACCAGCATATGTGTAGAAGAATACACCAAGCTATCATTATGGGTCAGGTAGTTTTCCAACATATGAGAAACAGCGTCCTTACAGCCTCAGCGAAACATTCAACAAGCCAGTGGACTTCTTTCCTGTTCCTCTGTCTTTCCCACATGGAAAAACCCTTCGCGCGGGGATGGAGATCGCTCAAATACACCGTGGGCTGGGACATCGTTGAGAGGGATAAATGGATGGCTCTGGGGGAAGTCCACAAGCCGGGGTACCTGATTTTCGAAGGCTTTTTAAAACCCTGAGGAATGTCCGTGAAACGCCCTGGGCCCCCTCCCGGCGAGATAATGCCGACATATGGCCCGACAATCAGTGATGTGGAAATAGAATTCCCCAGGTCTCGAGCCACGTTGCGTTACTACACATGATCCCTTGGCGCGTTATGATAGGATACATATGACTAGAACCCCAAGATATGTCAGGACAGGTCATAAGACAGAGCACAAGGGGTTAAATCGGAGGATGGTGTTTGAAGTAACCCCGAGGGTAGGTTGTCATGTATAAGACAAGCCTGGATGCTGGTGGATGCATGGCCTTCCTTGCGGTCCCGGATTCATGCATCATGACTCGCACGACAATCGCCCAGATTTGAGGACGCAGCTTGTTTTATGCCTACTCCAGAAATGTCAGTGGGTGGAGTCTCGGAGACGTGCCTGACTCGCCCACCCTGGCCGCAGGTCGCCTTTCTGATCGGGTTTGAGATGAGTCCGAATAGGTCGCGCCACGCCACTCTGTCAACAATCCGTTCAGCATAAGTACTGTACGGACATGTGGTACTTGCGCATGTGCTCCACCGTACGACCGATGCTTCCGATGTCCGAATCACGGCTTGCAAGTAGGGCATGGCTACGATACACTCAAGTACAACCTGACTGAACACGAATGTTATATATCATTGAGACTCCTTTTGACAACATTACGATCTGACAATAATGCCGGATTGTGATTGACACTTTTGACGGCTATCTTTGAACAGGCGGCCTCCGAACTTCACGAGACATTCAAATCAGGTCCCTATATCATATGTATGCACTTCCCAGCAAACCGGGAACACGAGGAGGAGGAAAGAGTAGGAAGGAGCACCAGTTTGATCACCCAATGTGGGGATCCGGCAACTGGTTTACTGTCCTTCCCTCGTACCTGAAGCCTCAAAGCATAGGTACATCAGGGTACCTCCGGAATCGTGTTCCGCAACGCCGAGGACACCGTAAGGCTTTATGACCAGCCTGAGTGAAATGATGCAATCGTAAAGTGGGGTATGTAAGGGCCCAATTTGACCCAAATCACGAGGCTTATGTCACGCTCGCACGATCTTAGGATCGCCCTTTGGGATGAGCTTCCTTTGATACAGACAAGGATAAATCGCGAGGCCGGCCCCACCTGAAGTCGAAAAGTGGACCCATGCACGACGGAGCAAATTGACATTACAAACGAGGGAATTCGGGCTCAACTTGACTCGCTTCGCAATTCGTTAAGTACTTGGGAGAGGCATGGCCTCCCCTCAATTGGTCGAAAGATGGTCAACAAAGTCAGCATTCCTATGAGAAACAGAAGGCTATCCTAGGTTACAACTCGTCATGACCGTGTTCTTGGTTTTGGAAGGCCTCTACAAGTTCTGTATAAGAAAACAGAACCATCAGCAAGAGTTGGGAGGAGTAAAGAAAAAAAGCATGGGAATAAGGGGGCGCAGAAACTTACTGCGCCGTAGTTGAGGTGAAAGCTCCAATGGTAAGATAACATTATATTCCACAAAGAGATCACCATGTGTGGATTTCTCAGGAACAGGCATCCCTTCGCCGTGAATGGTCTGCACGAATCCTGAAGACACGAATTTTAACACAAGCCTGGATAAACCAGTCATACGGAACACTAACCTGGTTGAGTTATTCCTTTTCGAACTAGGTTCACTAGATGCCCGTCAAGGTGAGTAAGGTTGCGTTCGAAACCTAGAAGTGCCTGAAGAAAGTTGGATTGGTAGTCATGGTAAGGTTTGCCAACTTGACGTACTTCATCCACTCCAATTGTCTCCTTCCAATAGAGACTGCTTTCTTTCCTCCGCCAGCCGCCCTTATCCTTCTTGCTTCTCACCTTCATAATTATATCCCCGGCCTCCCAGTCAGGACTCTCATCGGCCTCTCCTTCGTAAACAATTTCATGTCCTTCGGCGATGCCAGGAGTGATATCAAGGGTATAGTGTGCGGTATGGTCTAATACTTTTTGACCGGAGCAATGAGGACATTTTTTCTTGATTACCGACCCGCGACCGTTGCATTCATTACACGTCGTCTGACTTTGGGCGAACATTCCAGGGAAGATCTGTGTGATATGTCGGTATCAAAAAGACAAAAAGGGGAATGAAGGAAGATACCTGTTGTTTCACCAGTCGAACACCTGATCCCCCGCACGTATTACATGTGTGAATGTCTCCGTCAGAAGCTGCACCAGAGCCTCGACAGTGATCACAAAGAATCCGCTTGTTGACCATAAACTAAGGGGAGCGGAATCAGATGAGGAAGGGATGACTCGGAGGCGACGTACGTCAATGTTTGCGCCTTTGTACCTATGGGGGAAATTTTGGAATTTTCATTCCAGTGGATGTGCAGAGAAAAACGTACATATCCGCCAGATTAACATCAAACTCGACCCGAGAGGAGGGACCACGTCGCGTTTGTTGCTGTTGCTGTCCGACTTGATCCTTCATTAAGTAACAGGTCATTTTGATAGTAAAATGACTGACAGCCGCCACCAAAGAAGTTGTGGAACATATCAAAGGGATTCGCTTGATGTTGGCCCCCTTCGTGAGCTTTCAGACCTTCCTGCCACAAAGTAAGCCAGGCGATCAGGCAATAGCAGAGCGCGAGTTACCTCTCCGTGTTGATCATATATTTGGCGTTTCTATTTCTGAGAGTCGACCTGAACCTTCGAAACTATAAGCCATGTTACTTACGGTGGAATCTGACAGGACTTCATACGCTAGAAGGTAGACATAGTTCGTGAAGGGTCAAAGTAGGATATGTCGACGGAACTCACCATGGGCGATCTCCACGAATTTGTCCTCGGCTCCCTTTTCCTTATTCTTATCCGGATGGTATCTCTTGCTGAGTTTCTTGTACGCATGTCTAATGTCCTTCTCTGAAGCGGACTTGTGCACTGTGTTCGAAGTCAACGACAACACGTCCGTTAATTTATCCGGGCACGTACAGTCTAAAATTTTGTAAAGACGGTCAGCGGCGGCGAGAGAGGCGAGACAGAGGACGAAAAAGGACAAGAAAAACATGTGAAGGAAGTTAGTCGACACGTCAGTTCGACGGAGGAGTTGTATGATGGTCCCGTGATCAGACGCACCTTCATGCTGCCCAACCGCTTGTCACTCCTCCACCCGTTCAAGTTCGTCCGAAGATACTCATCCACACATTCCTTCTCTAAATTGCGAGGTATACCTGTCCTGCTCCCTGATGTCCGGCTTCTGACTAAATCACCACCAATTAGCCTTTCCCTTCAAGATCTCTCCTGAGGATGCACTCCTTCAAATGGCCCCGTGGGCATCATCGGCGTGCATGTTCAAGCAATTTTTGGGCTCTCTCGGCGCCAGATTTCTCCCTGGATTTGGCTTCAAGCCTTTCTTGCCTGTCAAATTAACACCTGTTTACTTTCCGGGATGGATAATTGACGCTGAAGCTGAGATAGACACCTTCTCAGGCAGCTCACAGGTTAGATTCCCGTCTTTTTCTATGGTTTGGACTCAACAGGACCTTGAGAGAAGCATAGCATGACGGGCATAATTCACGATTCGTATGTACCACAAACGCTTCCGCCCTAATTATGTGGGTTTACAATTGAAACCTAGCTAGGTATCTACCAGGTTTGCCTTTTCTCTCAGTTTCTTTCTCCATCTTTACGTCGAACCTAGGATGTAATTTTCGGAATCTCGCCTGGGTCTCCTTCTCCTCTGGGGAACTTGGTTACAATCTCGATCTCGTTCCATTCACTGAGGATCTAAAAGTCCAGTATGGTGAAGAGGTTGCTTGTCTTCCTCACACTATCTCTCCCTTTTCCGCCCTTGACATTGCGCGTTCTTTCGCCTCCAAAGAAGTCTCTGTCAACGGCGATTTCAACCTCTCTCTTTCGACACTCAAAACAAACCTGGTGCGCTGCCACATCTTGCCCAAAGACTTTGATTTATTATTTTTCCAACCCATAATCTTCCTAGTTTGCTGCCTATCCTATTTTATTCCCCTTATATCTGGCGCGATATGAACACGTCCTGCCTGGCCACGACCAGCCGAAATCTGTGACGGTGTTCATGGAGGCTTGGACCGAAAAGGTACACCATACTTATCCAGTTTAGGCATTTACAGTTTCATCTTGGTTGCAGGGTCATATCATGACCGAAGTAGCTTCGACCCAAGTTGCAAGTCTTCGAGACCTGCTTCCCAATGCGCCTCGATCCTTCCAATCGTTTATCCATATGATGGATCACATTAACACGGTGGTCATCCGTGGGTTGCCTCGACCTTTCATTAAAATAGCGAGCACGTCGGATACTCGTCATCTAGCCATTGCCCTCGGCAAATGGTTGGACGATTATCTGGAGCAACCTTGTGCTTCCAAGAATTTGGCTGCCAGGAGTGATGTGCTAAATTTTGAAGATGATCCGCGTGTTCGTGGGTACGATGGGGATGAAAGGATCGCGAACCACAAGTGGATGTCAATGAGTCGAGAAATCGCATCTCTAAAAATGATTGTCCAGGTAAACTGAAACATCTTTAGGCTATTGGTTTGCTTACCGTTTTTTACCACTCAGAGCATGGAAGGTGCTGGTGAAAGTGGGCACGCGCGTTTTATAACGGTGGGAGGAGGCGATACGAGTCCGAAAGATGTCTTTGACCATGCTGTGAAGACTCTTCGAGAGAAGATACAAAAATTGGAAGACAAAAGAAACTCCACTGTGCCCCCTTGGTGGAAGGAATGGATAGAAAAGAGCGAGCGAACGTCGTCATGAAAGTCATCTGTACTTGAATACTCATCACGTGATTGACTGCTCTTGTGAACCCGACTCTCTTCATGGTGCACCATAGAATCAACGAGAAAGAATTCAATCCAAACCCTCACATCAACTTTATCACTGCACTTCCAACTCAGGATGCTACGCAACAAGAGGAAGCTAGGCAATTATTGCGGGCGCTCGCAGCCCAAGTCCGCCCTATCATGAAATCTCATGGATTTTCCGTCAATAGCTTTGAAGAGGTGACTAGATCAATGCTTAACATCGAAAGGAACTTTGAAGCTGAACAAGATCAGTACGAACATAACAATGTCTTTGCTGGACGGAATTGGAACGCTGGAGAAACTGTTGGTGAGTTTGTGACCTCCACCGAGACGCACACCATCCCAAGTCATACTTGAAAGAGCTCGTCTTACGTAGAGCTGATGAGACATTTCTCCCGACCTTCTGGTTAATGAGCACTTTTTGTCATGAGGTTCTTCTCTTGTCTAATCCGTGACATACAAGTTATTAAACGCCGCGTTTCACCTGTAGTTGGCTCACATTAAGGCAAGTTGTTCTGGCTACCCCAGAACTCCCCTTCAACACCATCACGCAGCATATGCACCATGGTCCCGCGTTTCAAGCATTATGGAGGCAATTGCGAACAGATGTCCAAGCTCTCCAGGATAAAGGATATTACGGCGATGGTGTGTTACCAAACCAGCGTTTGAACTCTTCCAAAAGATGTCTTCAGGCTATTGGTCATCTGGAACCCGCTTGGGCGATTCTTCCCGAGTTGAGGGACAGGGTATAGAACCAGGAGACCTACCAGAATACATGGTATGCCCATTCTTTCATGCCCATTCTTTCCTGCCCCTTTCCTACCTAAATGGTTCCTGCAGTGCGGAGGGGCTCACAGTCGTAAACGCCCGACCGCCGTGAAGCGACGGCGCAAAATTCAACCTCGAGATCCTACATCGATTGCGTCCAATAGAACCGGTCGCCAAACTATCAAGCCTCGCAAGGCAGGTACTAGGGTGACATCGAGCACCGCCTTCCGCGGGAAAGGTACGTCTCTGTCTGAGGAAGGGGAAGGGACTGGCTTTGGGAAAAGGGCCATGAGGTCTGTCTTTCAGTTGTCCGGTCTTTTGACTGGTTCTTGAATACAACTTTATAGCAAGCGGGCCAGAGGTGAAAGAGCATTAGCTGCGGAGAAGCGTTTACTTGCATTGCAGAACCAGCCAGAAGGCAAGCACGCCGTCGATTCATCTCCGTTTCAATTTTAAAGCTTTGATTCGTAGCCTCGACCTCGAAATCGACTCTTGATATAGTTGGCCAGCCAGCTCCAGAAAGCGAACCTGAAGATGGAGGGGAAATTATGCTCGAGACAGATGTCGAGCGTAGACAAACTCTGCTATCTGCCGAAGAGAGCCAAGATCTGCAAGGGTTGAAATCTGGAACACTATGGGATTACTTACAGCAAGATTGCAAAATCAGCCGAGCGAGTAGTCTTCGACCCGACAACGGTGAAAAAACTTGCAGTCTACCCTCACCTGGTGGATCAAGTGGGAAACCTCCCGAAAAGCAGAAGGATGTGGTCAAGGATGAGAGGCATTCCAGTCAGTTGCTTCACTGATAATACTTTGCACCAGTCCAATCTGATATTTTTTTATTCGCCAAGGAAGCCTCAAGCAGCCGACACCTGGTCCCCTAGGCCTTGGGAAACTCGTTCAAACAGAAATCGACTTACGCCGAAAAGAATCACTTGGAATGGCCCCTACGCAAGGAGGAAGGAAGCTAGGGTCGACGAACGATGGCCGAACAGGGGAACCGCAACCGCGGTTGTCCACTTTGCGTGAAAAGGATCAATGGACTTGCGTGGTGTGCACATTGTACGCTCGGATTTCATTGCAGATTGAGACGTTTACTAATTCAATTTTGATCATCAGATACAACGAGCCAGGACATCTGGCGTGCTCAGCTTGTGCGACGCCCAGGGCTAGCGGCAAAGACTGAACTCATTAAAAGCTTTGAAGCCAACGAGGCAGCACGACCAGCGGAGAAACGCACAAATGGAAATTTGCGTGGACGATCCAAGTCGGGTTCAAGAAACAAATGATCATCATTCGGATGGTTGCTCTATCCGTAACGCATAGGACCAGCTACCTCACGTTCTATTTGCCTTTGGGCGGTATACGTCTGTTATATACAATGTGATTACGATTCCGGTCTATCTCCAGCAACTGCCAGAACAACTGTTAATAAGACGCCAACATCGAAAAAAGACGAGAAACAAACAGGATTTCATGATCAGTAGACCCAAGTTCCTGTCCTCCGAATGAGAAGTTACAGCCATTCCTTGGGAAACGTTATCAATTGTTTTTAGAGAGATCAACCAGAGCCGTACAAATGTTCTCCGGTCTTTCCAGGGACCTTCATACCCTGGAATACAGCAAGACCATGATAAAGCTTTTCACCACCCTCTTCATACCCGCCTTCGATGGGGCGCCTGCCAGGCGGAACCCTTCCATTCGAGGTGTGCACCCACTCCATCGTGTGTGGATCGAAGGGAAGCAGGTCAAATCTGCCATTGTGTCCGTATTCACTTCCGCCGTACGGAACCGATACGAAGGGGGAGAGGTGGGGGCCGATCTTGCATGGATGGACGGACCTCTCAAAGAGAGCTGAGCCGATGAATATGGGGCTGCGGCCATCGGCATCATGGAGGGGAGGTGGGCCTGTCTTCTGGGGATCAGGGAATGCGGAGGTCGTTGTCAGAGGGAGGCGGTAGCCTGAGGGTGGTGCGACGTTGGTGTCAGACTCGTAGTTGGGTGGAGGATGGCTTGGGACGGGGGGTGGTGGGCCATGGGGAGGTGGGAAGGATGGTGGGGCTTGCTCGCGATTGAGATCGAAACCAGGTGGGAGGAAGGGAGGAGAGCTGAAGCCGTGCGCACTCGGACCCCCTTGGGGGACGAAATGGCCCTCCTTGTGGTCCTTCCTGTCCCTCTTGTCCCTCTTGTCCTTGTCCTTCTTAAATTTCTTTTCCTTCTTCGAATGGTCCGAACCAAACGAAGAATCCGAGTCTGAGGAGTCGATGCTTTTACGACGGGATTTAGTCATGGAGGTTATTTCAAGTGGTTGCTATGATTACATCTCATGTACATCCATGCATTTATATAGATACAGGCTACTCCGGTCTGAATCTCATCATCAAGCCCTCTTTTTAGGTGGTGGTGGAGGGAGCTGAATCTCTTCAAAGCCCCATTCGCTCGATGTCAGCGGTGGCAATCCGGAAGCTTTCTTTCCGGAGGACTTCCGCAGACTTGTGGGGCTGCTTATCCTGTTCGGGGGCACCGATGGGAGGCTGGGATTTGTAGAAACGTCCGGCTGTCGGTTCGATTTTGTATTGGGGCCGTCATGGATCGACATCGTCTGGAAGGTTCGTGTCAAGGTCCTGCGCACATATTCCCTTGGTCAGTTTGAGGCAGTCTGCGAAGAAAAGACATCATCACCGGATTTGTTGATTGCGGAAATGACTCCATGTTTTACAAGCCTCCTTAAACTGAAGGAGAATGGCAGCGAGGTCGTTATAGAACTGGAAGATGGTAAGCGTTAAATGGTGGCTCAAGTCAGAGGGGCCCAAATGAAGCCTTGTAGCTCACCTTCAATCCTTCGTCCAAGTTCCGTATGACTTCCCGATACTTGTGATAAGCAAGGTCTAGGGACTGCAAGGCATGTTCCCGTTCTTTAATCACCGGATCATCTCTCCTAGACTGCAAAAAGAGTTCGTTCCGTTGCTATGCAGTTCTGAAATGAGACAAATGTCGCCGAACTCTGTCATTCAGCAGCGCACCTGGATTTCGGCCAAAATTCCATTCTGCCTTTTCTCAACGTCATCCATCTCACTAAGTAACCTGTCGTATTTTGCAAGCTCTTCGTCCAACACATCTTCAAATAGAACGGGTTCGACTTCGACAAATCGTTCAAAACCCGTTGCTGCTTGAAGGATTCGACCACGAACGTCGTCTGCTGCTGCTCGTTTTTGGGCTCTTCGGACGATTTGCTCCCTCGTACGGTGCAAATCATCCAGCTCCTCTATCTGAACACGGAGGGCGCGAGAATGGGCCTGGGTTTGTTTGCCTTGAGGCGTCATCGGTGTTGTCGAAGAAAGGGTGGACGATGGGATGGCTGCTTCTAAATCTTCCTGCAGGAAGATTCGCCGCTTTAAACCAGCAGGCTTCGAAGAAACGACACACCTCACTCCATGTTAATTCTATAATGTTGCTCTCCCATTCATCCCATTTTTGCCGGACACTCTCATCGCTCGCAGCAGCCTGATCTAAGATGGTACGGTAACGCTTTTCTTTCTCGACGAGTTCGGCGTTTGCTTCATGTGATGGCGGGCGATCAAGTTTGGCGTGTTTTCTGGCAGCTTCATCCTCCGAAGCTTCGGTATCAAGTATATCCATCGCCTAGGGAAATCGTTGATCATCCTGGACATTAGAGATGGGGCATGTCACTTGCCTCGTTCAAGATAGATACGTCCTGCCTTGCCAATCTGCCAACATCGTCAATAAACTTCTCTATCCTCGTGGGCCCGTCCTCCTCTCGAACTTCGGCTGCTTTTCTTAACAAGCTGGGAGGTAACTCGATGGGGCGTTCCAGAGCTTCCAGAGCAGATGGCAGATTAAGAAGCCGTAAGGCTCTGTCAAATTTCAGCGCAAGGGGAGATTGTAGGGACCGATAGACTTACTCGTCTGCAGCGCGTCGCAGTCTCCCAGATACATCAACTATGTTGTCTTTAATAAGGTTCTCCTTCCTGTCATGGTAGATATCTAGACAATTATTCAGATCAAGAGCAAGGGCTGCTGCTGTGGAGGGACGTACTGATGGCTTCCGTTGCTCCCCAGCTTACAAGTCCACCAAAAATGACCCGGCTGTTGCCTAACAGCTTTGCGGGATCAGAGAGGTCCCGAGGCACCATGGGTGTGACAAGGTTGGTCTGTGTAATGGACATTAGGGCTGAACGAGCAGGGACTTCGTGGTGGTATATCAGGTCATTATCACGTTGAGCTCGTGCGAGCTGGCTTTGTATAGCGCCGAGTAGGGACTGCAAAGCATCAGAGTGAGTAAGGGAAAACGCGGGATTCAGCCAAATGTAGTATTGCCTGGATGTCCTGGACAACGGATGTCACGACCCGGCCACGCCGGGCGATGTCAAATGCTTTTTTGGCATCGGTTTGCGCCTCAATCAACCTTGCGATTTCAATACCGTACCTGGGAAGATCTAGATAAGGCATATGCCCGAGATATAACTTGGAAACTCTCTGACCTACTCGTCTCGATTTCATCCATGCTTTTCCGGTACTGGGCAACAGCTGCAAAATGACAGGCCTTGGCCTCTATATGAGAAACCCAATCCTAGAAACTATATGAGCAGCTATTTTAGGGAAGACAAGGTCATCGTACAGATGGAAAGAGATCCTTGATCGGAGAAGTGTCATGTATTGCCTGGACAGCTGAGTGATACAATGCTGATGCCTAGAGGCACCTGTTTGTCAGTAGATTGAAAAAGGGAGGTAAATGGCGGAACCTAACTCTTGCAGCTATCTTGGCGATAAGACCATTTTTGTATTGATCTAGGCTCTATATGAACAGAAGGATGTCTTTCCGGAAAAGATACTCACTTAGTTTAGCTAGTTGCCATGAACATTCCTGGGCTTGGGCAAGCATGAGCCATTCAAGACTCTTGATGAATTGCTGCGAGAGGTCTCGCGGGATATTCTCTTCGCCGGGTGGCAAAATCAACTTGGGCAGTGCTGAGGATGCCAAAAAGGATAACACGCCTGCTGCATACTAGTAAAACACTGTTAAATGGCATGGAAATGGTCGCCGTAGAGCGGGATATACTTGATGATTGGCGGTAGCACGCTTTATTCCTTCCAGCTTTGAGCGATCTTCTGCAGCAGCCAACTGGGAATATAGTGACGCGATATTGAAAAGAATGCCACAGCGCTCAAAGACAAGATTGTTCAAAGTGACAGGTACGACATTCGGCTGGAAAGCTGGTGCATACGCGATCTCCAGTCCTATCTTTATGGAGTGACTAATTAACCGATACTGATGAAACTGTACAGGGGGGGCTCACATCCACGGGGAGCTTCGTGAGGATGGAAACGAGTTGGGCGTGATAACTTGTGGAAGAGAGTCGTCTTTAGCTAGATTCAAGAATGGGGACGAAATTCTAGACGGACAGTAGCGAGGTGTTGATGCGATCGACATGGACGACAACGCCGACAGCATCTTTGCGGAGGTTCTGCCAGAGGGTGAGATCATCTTTGAACTCGTCTGGGTGGCCCCCTCCATGAGTATCGATGTAGTTGCGCGCAGCTTCCCTCACGTTGATCGAATACGTTTTCTTTGAGGGTATGCTGAGTAGATTGGACATGTGGGAAGAAGGTCATCACCAATAAGGAAGGTCTGCCTACGGAGACCATCACATCTTGTGCTCCCGATACCCACTCGCCTCTGGCCACACCCTTCTCATATACCTCCTGGGCTGCAAGCGCGTCGGTCAGCACTCGGTTTGATCCTTTCGTCCGACAACCACTCCCCTTGATATCCACCGACAACCATGGCTTACTCTGAGCAGCCGTCATCGCCCGGAGCCATGTCGTCTCGCAGGCTTACGAACAGAAATACGAATCGATACAGTGTAACCGCCCTCTTCAGCATGGCGGCTGAGCAAGACGTAGAAGTCGAGGACGATCTCGCTAGAGGTGTGTTAAAAGTTCCTTATTCTCTCCAACTCTCGCCCAAAACCACAACAGCACAGAAACGTCTCAGAGACCTCAAGGCCAAAATTTCGGCACAGAGCAAACGGAATTTCGTCCTTGAACGTGATGTTCGTTATCTCGACTCTCGCATCGCCCTCTTGATCCAAAATAGAATGGCATTGGACGAGGTTTGTCGATAATGAATTCCAGTGGAGAAATCTCATGCCAATCGCAATGCTAGCAACGTGAGGTCGAAAGAACTCTCGAGGACGTCGACCCGACGGAGGGACATTACCCCGATGACCGAAAAATTCAACAGTACTCCAACTTGTTCTTCCTCCTGCAGTCCGAACCCCGACACATAGCAGCCCTATGCCGCCTCGTCCAACTCTCCGAAATTGATACTCTCCTTCAAACCGTCATGTTCACGCTTTATGGAAATCAATATGAAAGCAGAGAAGAGCACCTTCTCCTCACCATGTTCCAATCTGTACTATCCGCTCAATTCGAAACGGCCACCGAATTCGGCTCTCTTCTTCGTGCCAACACTCCTGTTTCTCGGATGATGACGACATATACCCGCCGTGGCCCCGGACAGAGCTACTTGAAGAGTGTCCTCTCCGAGCGAATCAACAGTTTGATCGAGCACAAGGATCTCAATCTTGAAATCAATCCCGTCAAGGTGAGCAGTCCTTGGCTTCGCAACTGACCTGGTCTCAAGGACTCTGCAGGTTTATGAACAAATGATCAATCAAATCGAAGAAGAGACAGGCACCCTTCCTGCCAATCTTCCCCGTGGTGTCGCCCCAGAGATTGCCGCGGAGAATATCGATGTCCAAGCTCTCATCGCCCCACGATTAACCATGCTCATGGAAATTGCCAACAGTTTTCTGCTGACGATAATAGAAAGCATGGAGACTGTCCCATACGGTATCCGTTGGATCTGTAAACAAATACGAAGTCTCACACGGGTCAGCCTTTCCCTTCAAGGGTGCTATCATACCTGACAACAATGTTAAAAGCGTAAATACCCTGAAGCGACCGACTACGCCATATGTTCTTTGATCGGCGGCTTCTTTTTCCTTCGTTTCATCAACCCTGCCATCGTCACCCCGCAGGCCTATATGTTGGTGGATGGCGTTCCGGCCAAGCATCCTCGGAGAACGTTGACCTTGGTACATCCCCCTCTCGTTTTATGCAAACGAAAGAAATACAACCATTCATCAGATTGCCAAAATGCTCCAAAATCTAGCGAATAAGCCGTCATACTCAAAGGAGGCATACATGATCACTCTCAACCCTTTCGTCGAGAACAACAAGGCACGCATCAACCAATTTTTGAATAGTCTATGTGAAGTTGGTGATTTCTATGACACCCTGGAGGTTTGTGCCCATTATCCATATATGAGATGGTACTTACGCCTCCAGCAGATGGATCAATATATGGCGCTATCCAAAAAGGATCTTATGATTCATATCACGTTGAACGAACTTTATAACACGCATTCGTTGATTTTGCAACACATTGAGACCTTGGTGTGTATATCGTCCTTTACTAAATCCTGTTGTCTTACTCCGCCTCAGTCTCCGAACGACAAACAACATCTACGCATCTTGACTGATGAACTAGGACCTGCTCCCCCTCAAGTGCCTCGCAAGGAGAATCGGACGATCGAACTCAATCTGTACAGTCGTTGGGAAACCCCGGTGCAAGACATTCAAAGCGCCTTGATGGATTCAGTTTCCTCGAGTGACATGCTCTACATGGAAACCAAATCTATTCTGGTTCAGCTCATTCGTTCAATACCGCATGTAGCTGAGAAACGTCCTTACAATCTGGCTGCCATCGCAGAGCGGGCAGCGACAACAAAGGATGCTGTTCTTGTTCGCAAAGGTATCAAGGTTAAAGAGATGCTGAGGGAGCTAGAGGAGCAGAAGATTGTCGAATCGTCTGACGGCTACAAGCTCATGCAGGAGGAGGTCGGCGAGGAACTTGTGCACCTTGGAAATTTGCGGGAGAAAGTCATTCTGGAAACCAAATCACTCGAGGCGGTGTACAAGACCATCTGCGATCACAACAATTACATGCGCTCTCAGCTAGAGCAATACAAGGCATACCTCCAGAATGTTCGTCTCACTGCATCGAAAGACAAGGGCAATACTGGGGTCGGGGTAGTCACTGTGGGCGGCAAGGAGAAGAAACCCGCGAAGGCTGTTGTGCTTGGTCCGTACAGGTTTACCCATGCTCAGCTGGAGAAGGAAGGAATCATTGTGGAAAGCAATGTTCCCGACAACAGGTGAGTTTCATTATCCACCTTTGGCCATTCCGAACTTGACCTTTGGCAGGCGCCCAAATATATATTTCAACATCACGTCGCCAACACCCGGCACATTTATTATTGCGCTCCATTACAAAGGTCGCGAAAAAGCAATTCTCGAAATGGACCTCAAGATTGACGATTTATTGGAGAAGGTATGCTATGCCCACCATGTCATGTTTGGATGTATCGCTCATGTTAATACTGTAGCAAAAAGACAACAAGCATCTGCTGGACCTAGAATATGTGCAGCTTAATGTTCCGAAGGTTCTGGGCCTCCTTAAGAAGGTCTTTGCCAAGCGGTGACCGGTTACAGCATACTATTATCTTCGATATGGTCCCTCCATTCTTCCCACTACCCCAGCAGTAGGTGTACTGTCTTCATAATATTTATTGATGTCCCATTCGTTCCGCATCCTCTTTTTATCCTTTTTAGGATGTACCTTACAGTAGACCCAGGTGTTGTTTTTCTATTAAGCTACTTGTATCACATCGTTGTACGAATCTGGAGTGCCGTTGCGAAATGACAATGAGCACATATGTAGCATGACAGTTGGTCGCGAAACAAGTCTTTTCTTTGGGCGGTGTGGGAATCCGGTTTTGAAGTTGATCGCGGAAACGCAGAGCTGTCGTCGAACATCACCCATCCTCCCTGACGTCGAAAACGGTCCGAATGTACCTGTAGAATTGGAAACTGCACCCACGATGTGGTTGCTGTTACCTCTGCTCATCTCGTTCTATCTTCGCACTATTTCAGCAGACCCTACCACACATCCTATTCACCCTCATTGGCCTCGGAGTTTCGGAACGAACGGAAATAATGGACTTGGGATCACCCCGCTATCTCTATCGAGCGACGAGCAGTTCGTCTCACTTTTTTCCCCAAAGACTAAGAAGGCAACACCCTCATTTAGATCATATTATACTCTGATCGCCGTTGGAGGAATCAATTTCCGAGTCGCACTTGATACTGCTTCATCGGACCTCTGGATCCTTTCGTCCGAGTGTGAAACGAAGGCGTGCAGATCAGTGCCTCGGTACCCTCGTTCGTATCAAAGCCTCACCTATGCGACAGTCGGTAACGGTAGTGTCCCGTTCGCCGCCAGTTATGCAGATGGGACTGGTATGCTTGCCTTTTTTTTGGGAGCACTGGCTCGGGATAAAGTATGGTTCTAAGCTGTGTCGGGTTATATTGCGAGAGAGGCCGTCCAGCTCTCGAACATTACTACACCATATCAGGCGTTTGGTACGTCGGCCTTGTTTGCCTGTTTGCTTAACTTCTTATATTTCATCACAGGCTTAATAACTCAATCCAATGTCACCTTCGTCGACCAAATCAGCGGCATCATGGGCCTCGGCTTCGAGAGACTTTCATCTATCCCCCACACAGTGACAAATTGTGCGGATATTCTCGTTTTGTATCCACTAATGCTCACCCCCAAAAAAATCCAGCGACACCCTTCTTTGCAGCCTTGGCACAACAAGGACTTTTAGATTACCCTGTATTCGGATTGGGCTTGGACAAGAATTCGAGTGGCACTTTAGCTCTGGGTGTGCTATCCCAGATATTGGAAATATTGATCTAATCTTGTTCAAGGTGCCGTTGACTCGTCCGTTGTCACCAACCTTACCCTCGTCGGCTGGAATACTGTATTTGACTTTCTTCCCTTCGGTGCTGAAAGTAACACATCTAGCTATCTTCATTGGGCAATCCCTATGTCTGCTTTTTATGTGTGTATCATTTTTGTCCGAATTATTTTCTGGTTAACGGCTTCCCCAGGTCAACGAGACCCAGCTAGTCCCTTTACCAACCTATCCCGATACAAATCACAATGTTTCTTTAGCGTTGTTGGATATGTAAGTGCTTTTTATACTCTTACATATACCAAGAGCATTAATAGAGGTACAGTGGATCATCAGGAATATATGGACCTTATCAAGATGTACGTTTGTATGAAAGGATTTCCCATCTATCTGTCTAACATAAGTAAGGTGTCTCGGCTGTATTCTCTGATCCAAGGTGCCCGGCTTGTCGATTCCAGTAAGTGCCATGTCGTATTGCCTCGTGAATTCGTTTTAACCTTGATAGATGGGCAATGGGCAATTCCCTGCGATACCATCACACCAATATCGTTCACATTTGGGTCAGTAATTCCATTGGCAAAATCTTTCTATGCTCATCTGTATCACTGACAGGAATCAGACTTATGAACTCCACCCGGCTGACTACATAATAGGGCCTGCTTCAGGCGACCCAAATCTCTGCCTTTCCTGGCCTAGGGCTCTGCCGCCCAGTGCAGATGGGATAGACTGGCAGCTAGGTTAGCGATGTTCTATCTGCTGTATGATTGACTTATTTCATGTGCTTCGATAGGCACTCCATTCCTCAGGACAGTCTACTCGATCTATAGGTGAGAGGAATGCGCCTTCTTCTTGAACCGCTAACATAATGATACTAGCTTCGGTATAAATGACAAGGAACCCCCCTTAATCGGCCTTTATCCATTGTACAACAACACGAAGGTACCTGAAACGAGTGACAATATTTCGTCACTCTTATATTCCGCCTCTGCAACCATCGCCACAACATTGCCGAATTACTTACTCCCGACACCAACGTATTCGACAGCGCCCTATGAATTCAACACCTCTGTCAGCCATCTCGACGATGGCATTGCGACATCTGGCCTCGCAACTAGCACCTATATACCCCTTCTTAGGTCCGAAAGCATATTCAATACCACCGCATTTCCGACGGTATCACCATCTCCGACTGTAACGACGTTCGTCGTAACAAACTCAGGGGGTTTCATCGTTACCTCGGTTTCTACATACTCCATGCCCTCCATCACTCTCGGTGTTCCTCCGGGATGGAGTGCAGGATCTAGACTATACCCATCTATTTATCCCTGGATTCTTCCTGCTTTTACGCTATCGTGGACCTTGATCTACCTCACGGACATTTCCTTTTAACAGACGTTTGCGGTTGCTTGGTTGATTATGATATTGGATTCCATGCAAAGCGAACATGTGTACATGGTCGGGACTGCCCTGATGATGTGGATATATTGCAATTGGATATCGATGGCGAAGAGGAGCATCGAATCTTGTGCTCATGTTAGCTGACGGGAAGTTTGGGGCCTCGTACAACGATTATCGTTCCGAGTTAACTCTTGGTTGAGGGCTGCACGCACGTGGAAATCTTGGCCAGTACACAAATATTCGAATTTGGGACGTGCGCGATGTATCGCGATCGCGCCGTAGGTTACCCTTTTTGTTGACGTCTCTTATCGTACTTGGCGATACATATCACTCTATTCCAGGTACAGGTTACTGTTTCTAATGTTCTATTTCAGTATATGTGTAGAGGGTTTAGGTAGTTCGTGGTACCTTTAGCCTATCGGTTTGCCTCTCGACTCTCGAGCTCACAGAGATCAGAGGTCCGCGGTCGCGTCGCGTCTGATCGGTTTACTCGGTTAAGGATTTCGTCAATAAACACGTATAGCCAGCTCCAAGCTCCAACATTTCGACCCACGATCCAGAGTCACGTAAGATCTCGCGCGCAAGTTCAGCTCTCTCCCTCCAATCATTGAACGATTCGCTCATTCCGTTGGGGGCAGTTCAGAGACCAGGATGAAGATCGCGATCCTAACGTCGGGAGGTGATAGCGCCGGGATGAATGCGGTTGTGCGTGCAGTCGTCAAAGCAGGCATTCTAAAGTCTGTGGACTTCCTATGTCTCCCTGGCCATTCTTCCTTCCCCGATTTTCTCCAGAGGGTGTGAAATGTGGATCGTACGCGAAGGTTACGAAGGACTCGTCAGAGGAAACAATGAACACAAGGCGACAGCATCCTCGAGTGATGCGCATCTTAGCAATACCGCCATCCCCGACCTTGGAGGGCACCACCGCCTCCTAGCACTTCATACGAACCTCCGATTCGGCGATGGAGACCTGCTAAAGGATGGCACCGGAGATTATACTCATGGAAGAACGCTCAAGGGTAGGTATATCGTCCGGGTCGGTTGGGACGATGTTCGAGGGTGGTTCGCTCAGGTGCGACTGGCCATCTCTCGGAAACTGTATCATCATGTTCTGTTTCCTGCTAGGGAGGGACACTTATCGGGACCGCTCGATCCGCTGCATTCAGGACTGTCGAGGGCCGTCTTGCTGCTGCACATAATATGATAAAGGAGGGTATTGACGCCCTTGTGGTTTGTGGAGGAGACGGGTCGCTCACGGGTGCAGACGTCTTCCGAGAAGAATGGCCCAAGCTCGTCGAGCAACTGCGTTCTGAATGTACGTTCATTGCGTCGCTTCCTGGGTAATATGCGTATTCAAGGTGCGTAGCCAAAATAACAGAAGCGCAAGCTCTAGCGCATCAGCACCTCAAGATTGTTGGGCTCGTCGGGTCTATCGATAACGACATGTCCATGACGGACTTGACGATCGGCGCTCCTACGGCGCTCCATCGAATCTGCGAAGCTATCGACAATATTAACTCCACTGCTGCGAGTCATTCCCGGGCATTCGTCCTTGAAGTGATGGGAAGACATTGCGGATGGTTGGCGCTGCTCGCTGGGGTTGCGTGAGTTTCTGACTTGATGTTTTGCGGCTCACCCTCCAAATGCTGTAGTGGTGGCGCCGATTTCATATTTATACCCGAGCGACCTCCGAACAGTACTCCTTGGGAAGATGAGATGTGTGCTTCAATTCAGCGTGTAGGTTTGCATCCATGGTTTTCGTGGTCCTACTCATTCGTCGTAGCATCGCGAAGTCGGCAAGCGAAAGACTATCGTCATCGTTGCTGAGGGTGCCATTGACGTTGACCTAAACCCTATCAAAGCTGAGCGCGTCAAGGAAGTCTTGACAGAACGACTCGGACTCGATACCCGAGTAACGACTTTGGGACATACTCAGCGAGGTGGACGGCCATGTGCGATAGACCGTATATTGGTATATGTACTGTTTCTTATTATGATACAACTCTGACTATTTCCCTTCCAAGCCTACACTTCAGGGAATGGAGGCCGTGAATGCTTTGCTCGAGTCTACTCCACAAACACCTTCATATATGATTGGGATGCAAGAGAATAAGATAACCAAAATACCATTAATGGAAGCCGTGGAAATGGTGCGTTCCCATTATTAAGTGGCTTCACAACAATTCAACGTCTGGTTAGACGAGAGCTGTCGCGAAAGCAGTTCAAGAGAAGGACTTTGAAAAAGCCATGTCACTCAGAGACCCTGAATTTACTGAAAGTTACGATGGATTCATTGCAACGTCGAGCTTGGAAGACAGTGGAAAGCTACCCAAAGAACAGGTGGGTTCTGCAAAGCTTATGATCTGGGCTTGCTGACGATCGAGGTCGATACAGAGAATACGAATTGGAATTATGCAGTGAGTTCAGACCACAAAGGTCGGATGAAAGTCGGTTGTGACCGAAAACATAGTATGGGAGCTCCAGCAGGGGGGATGAATGCAGCAACGCGCGCCGCAGTGCGGTATTGTCTCCGTCAAGGCCATACACCTCTCGCCATTCATAATGGGTTCCGAGGGCTTCTCGATGACTACGTCGTTGAACCCAGTTGGCTGGGGGTAGACGCTTGGATGCCTCGTGGCGGTTCCGAGCTAGGAACTAACAGAACTCTTCCTTCAATAGATCTTGGTGCTGTCGCAGCAAAATTCCAAGAGCTGAACATCGAAGCGCTGATGATGATAGGCGGCTTCGAAGCATTCAACGCGCTTTTGATTTTGGAGGAGGGCAGGAAACATTACCCGGCATTCCATATTCCTATGGTGCACCTGCCTGCGACGATCAGCAATAATGTCCCTATGACGGAGTACAGTCTTGGAAGCGACACGAGTTTGAATGCGCTAGTGGATGCCTGCGATGCTATCAAGCAGAGTGCGAGTGCGAGCCGGAACAGAGTGTTCGTTGTCGAAACGCAGGGAGGTAAGTGTGGGTATCTGGCGACCATGGGTGCGTTGGCGGTGCGTCTGGGGTCATCTTATGAGATTGTGTGGAGACTGACGATTTCTCAGACTGGGGCTTGTTTAGTATATACACCCGAGGAGGGGATTAGTCTTGACATGCTTAGGAAAGATGTCAAATTCTTGAAGACCAGATACAGCTTGGATGAAAAGGGCAAAAGCGAAGGGCGACTGGTTATCCGGTGTGTGCGACCTTCTCTGTGTTGTGCAATTTTCCAAAGAGCCTGATGTATTGGCAGAAATGAGGTCGCCTCTTCCGTCTACACTACTCAAGTGATGACAGACATGTTCAAAGAGGAAGGCGGTGAACTATTTGATGCACGATCGGCTTCGCTCGGGCACACGCTCCAGGGTGGTATTCCATCGCCAATGGACCGGGCACGTGCTGTGAGGTTGTCGCTGAAGTGCATGGCATTCATTGAGCGGCACCACGGGCTGCTGCGTGGGCAGCCAAGCAAGACGAGACAGGCGGGTGGAGAGAGTGCGGCGGTTATCACGATTCAATCGAGTTCGGTTGAGTGGGTACCTGTGCAGGACATGGTGAGATACGCAGACATGAAGAACCGACGAGGGAAGGACGAGTGGTGGGCGCCGGTGGGCGAGCTGGTGGGGGCATTGGTCGGACATTGTTGAATCGAATCGTGGGAAATATGCACGTGACTAGATTATTTGGCGGTGTGCTATCGCGTTGTTATTGGTCATCGTTCAACATGCCCACTACACCGAGACCTCCTCTCCCCGTCCGCCATGCAAACCCCCATGTCCAGGCTACACGTTCGTCCCTTCGTCCATCTCTTCCGCCCCCTTCTTCTCAATCTCCGTCCCAGTGAACTCGGGCTCTTTGCCTCTAGTCAAATATCAGATCTTAAATTGCCAGGGCCAGGATATCCTGGTTCGTTCGTATCCATGCCACCGTCAATCATAACCTAACATTCCCTCAGGTAGGGCGCCTTAAAATCGAAACACCAACAGTACGCCCTCGCTTTGTTTCAGTTGTGTCTTGTACTCAGTATATTGCAGCCGACCGGACATGCCTTTATTCTCCGACGTTTCGACACCGGCGCCGTCAGTCTTACAACAATGTTCCGCGCCGCGTTTCCGAACGCACCAGATTGTGAGGAGAAGGACGAGCTGCAGTGGGTGAAGGATAATCACGATTTGACCGGGAACAATGGCGGTCCCCAATGTCCCAACATCACACGTCTGGCCGGGACATGGGTTAGTCCTGCCCTCGCGCGCAGCTTGGGAGATACATATGCCCTTGGCGACCTTATCACCGCTGTCATCGAGGCATCACCCGATCCGAAAGGCAACTATCGACGTTCTGGTAAAGTGAACACTGCTGCCCCGAAGATTACACCAGGGTTTACAGAGGCTCCTCCTCCTGTCTCCTCGAAGACCACTTCTTCGGTCCCCCCGCAAGCTGCCTCCAAGACATTGCCAACTCCGTCACCACAGGCTGCACCTCATCCAGCCAAGCGACGGAAGGAATCGTCACCTGCACATGCCGATACAGGATCGGTGTCGCCTAACAGTTCTCCTTCAAAACTTCCCTTGCCTCGACGTTCTTCACGTACCCGGAGTCCGGCTCCAAGGACATTACCTCTCACCTCAATCAGAACGCCGAAATCTGCTTCAAGGACGATGAGACGGGAGGAGATCAAAATCTTTCCCGACTCTGATTTGACGATCGTCGACGAGGAAAATGTGGTGGTTGAGAACGGAGTTGCAGGATCGGAACTCCATCAGGAGGATGTGGCCGAACAGAAAGCTTTGATTGAGAAGCTGAAGGTGCAGAGGGCGAAGAAAGAGGCCGCCACCGTTATTGAAGAGGTGGACGAGGAGGAGGAGGAAGAAGAGGACGCTGGATCGTCTCCATCAGAGCCAGTGAAAATGAAGAGGGCGAGAGAAGAGGATCAGGAGACGCTCAAATTCCATTTCAAGGAACCAGAAGTCGGAGAGAGGGAAATCGCAACGAACACTAGGGTCGCCCGGTTTCAACCGAGGACGAGACAAATAGCGTGGGGCGCGGCAGCCTTCGCATTGGGAATGAGCGCAGTGTAAGTATCACCGAAGATCATCTCAGTGGCGGCCACTCACTCTTGGCTATAGGGCATTTTTACCCAATTTCTTTTAAGTCTTTAGATTTTCACGGCATGCCACGTCCTTGCCTTGTCATCGTTGCGTATCCGCTATCTAATTTTTTATTTCTCACCTCTCTCTCTCTCTGGGTTAACCGCTCCCGAAGGTTGTATGTGTCACTGTCCTTGTTGCAAACTATCGCATTCTCTGTATGATAAGTTATCGATAGTGAGACACTCATCCTTCCATCATTTCACTTGCTCATTATAAACGCACACCATCTTTTCGATCCGTATATGGTATCTCCATTCTATAGTTTTGTCACCTTTGCACTTTTATTCTTTATCGACGATGTTTTAAGTAACATATGTCAGACTATATAAAGTCTATCAACCAAAGATATGGGACTTGATCCAACGGGTCGATAGCCCGTTGTATGGGAATAGTTGGGTTGCATATGATAAGCCCATCCGCGGCATAGAGCCCAGAGACATACAACGCACCCGTTACCGGGTCAAGGAGCCCGGTGGACGACGTGGAGAATCCGGAACCATCGCTCTGAAGGAGCGTCTTGAGCTCGTACCCGGCTGTAGCAGGTACCATTGTATTCGCCGATATGGGAGTTTGCGTATCAAACGTTGAAACTGGGACGTTGACGTCGGGATCGGTGATAGTGATGGAGACAACCCAGCTCGGGGCCACATCGGTTTTTTTGCTGGCGACATTTGCGAGGGTGGGGAAGTGAGGGTGCCCAGCGACGATTATAGCAGAGCCGTCGTGCGTGTACTGGATGTTGTCAGGGACGAAAGGAACAGGGACGGCTTGAATTTGCGTGAGAGAGTTGGTGGTGGGGTTGCGAGTGTAGATGAATACTTTGCCAAGTGTAGTGGAGGCGATGGCGACGTGGGTGCCATTGGGGGAGAGGGAGATGCCGTTTGAGAAGGGCATGAAGAGGACGGAGAATTGGTGAGATTGGATGGGAGGCTTAATGGAAGGGGGTTGGAGGGTGATGTGGGACACGAAGCTGAGAGGAAAGGCGAAGACAGATTCGATGAGGGGAAGGAACCGTCCGATATAAGGAAGACGTCGGGTGATGAGGTGGTCATTCGTCACGTAGAAAGAGTCGGGAGAGGTGAGAGCGAGGGAGTTTGCGGAGAGGAAGTATGGGGAGGTGAGAGTGCGGATATATGTGGCGACGTCTGGTTCAGAGGGCGACAAGAGGAATTGTTCTATGACTGTCCGCTCCCGAGCGTGGTTGACTACATAGAGGTTCGATGCATTTCCCGCGTATGATGGATAAACTTCCAGACCCAAGGGATGAAAATCGTGACCGGTAGGAAAACCTTTCAGTTCAAGGTGCCTCAGCTTCGAAGGGTCCATCTTAGACCCGTTGCGAGGTTCCGACTCGGGCTCATAGAGCCAAAGAGAGCCACGAGGATTTGGGTCCAGCAGAGGACCCATGACGGTGTTCCATGCTTTGCGGTTTGAGTCGCAGCTAATGAGCAGGCGACGGTCGACCAAGGCGCCGTGGGTATCGCGGTGATCCCAGAAGGTGACGTCCTCACAGTATTTAAGATCTGGCGCTTTGAGAGTCGTGCAGTCGAGGTTAAAATCACCGTCAGAGTAGTAGCCAGGGGGGAAGTGGTGGGTTCGAAGTATGGTGTTCCAGGCGACGCGGCCGCTTCGCCATACAACGACGTCGACGATCTGTTCGTTTCTGTCAGATTCTGGGGGAGAGAACGGTCGCGCTGCGACTCACAACTAAGCCAGCGAGCCAGGCGAGAGCGCGTATTGAGAGCATACTATGCTGTACACTGGATTCGGATCTGGCGCGACCTGCCAACGGTTGGCAACGGTCACAAATCTCACGGACGTACGGAAGGCCGCCCATTGACATCATCACCGAGGATGATCCCCGTTGTCCTTGGACACCCGAAACACGGCGAAGACCTCAATCCACCAAAAAGGCGGGAAACCACCGATAATCTATCTTTCGCCACAAAAAGATAGAATGAGCTTCATGTTTGGTATGAAAGTGTCACTGGGGATGCTACTTGAGGTATAAGGAGCAAGAGAGGGAAGATATTAGCATTGGTAGCAGTGTACAGCATAGTATGTAAACAAAGCAACAACAACGCGTCGCGTTACGAACGTGCTCGTTGAACAACCATGGACTCGTCGACGAGCAGAGCCGACCAGGAGCGAAGGAAACAGGAAGACCTGCGCAGGCAGATTTCTGAGCTCCAGTCGCAGCTCACAACAGACATACCGCAGGACACACCTCCATGTCCTACCCCATGTTCACCGACACGCAAGCGATCGGGATCGAACCTGTTGGTACCACCCACCCCTTCTCCGAGTACGGGATCCGTCTTTCCTTTGGTGGGGGCTGCTAACCAGAGTTCAAGAAAAACGGAAGGTGAATCACCAATCAAGAAGAAAACGCTACACCTCTGCCACAACAGAACATCGAGATTATTTGGGGCACCAGCAGGTTGTCGCTCCAACTCAAGATTTAGGGAAGCAATTTCCGAAGCTTCCGGCATCCAACCTATTAAACAAGCTTGCTACCATGAATAGTCGACAAGAGCCATTGGATGCAACGCCCGTGAGATCGTCCGGTTTCGCGGAACGGCCTCCTCCACAATCCAATCACCCCGAGGACCAAGATACCTTTGGTGGACCGTCAACAAGCAAGAGGGACCAACGTCTGGCTCTCGTTGAGGGCATTGAGCCTGGACCTGTCGACCACACTCCGCCTTTCGATGATCCTCATTTTAAGAAATTCGAGCCCAACTCAGGAATTCGACTATCGTAGGTATGTTTCAACTGGTGATACATTCTATAATAACACAATATATTACAGCTCGCGCTCCGTCCCCCATGAAGATTTGCAAGACCACTTGCGGGGCCGCTACTATCTCTCCCCGTCTCGGTTGTACTCCGCCGTCCGCTTGCTTCCCAACAAACAAGCTTATGATGTTCCTGTCTCTGGAGATTGGGTAACTATAGCTGTGGTTGCTGAAAGGGGTGAAATGAAATACACGCGTGCTCCTGTTGCAGTCGGCCAGGTGGACGGGGAGGAGGCCGAGAAGAAGAGCCAATGGAAAGGTAAACAAAAGGCTAGTGAGGAACCACCGCGACCCACTGGGAAGAAATATCTGAATATCAGGTTGATTGACTTCGGAGCGCGGGCCAAGTCTGCTTCATCCGCGACTGGGGGTAAAGCTGTCGTAACAGGCGACGCATTTCTGTCCTTGCTCATATTCGAATCTGACCGATTCGACCTCGTCACGGTCGAGGGAGAGCGCAAGCCGAAGAAAGTTTATAAAGGAGGGAGTGGAGGAGCGTTCGAAGCCATGGCCAAAATAAAGGAGGGGGACGTCATTGCTCTGCTCAATCCCAAACTGCTCAGGCCATTTCAGGTATGCCGAGAAGGGGAGTTTCCAAGCTTGAATTTGAATGCTTTTACTTTGCAGCGCTCGACTGATGCACCGCATCCAACGAATAATATCCTTGCGATAACACCTGAATCGGCTGAATCTATCATGACTATAGGGCGGGCTCTCGACCTTGGGATGTGTTCAGTCACGAAGAAGAATGACAAGTTATGCGGCAGCTGGTATGACAAACGAGTCGGAACGGTTTGTGAATACCACGTACAGCATGCAGTTGAGAGGAGGCGAGCGGCCCGCCCCGAGTTTTCCATTGGGTAAGGCAAATTGGGAAGGCGTATAGAAGATCCTTTCTTACGGTGATTATTTTAGAACGACAGGGATGTCAAGGACCTCAGCGCCGAAACGTAAACCCGCATATGACCCTGCTAGGCAATGGGGCCTCAAGCCAGTCGATGGGGACTCTGGAGGGTCGACCTATGTCATTTCTGGTCACGTCGTGAATGGATCAAAATGGGAATCGCCTAGTGCCATCGAGGGTATCGGGCGAGAAGGACAGGCAAAGGCGAAACGGAAGATATCGACCAAGGATGCGGATCGCACATTGATGAACCTTTTGAAAAGGGACAAGGAAGGAATGCGGGTCGTTATGAAGGCACGAGAAGTGGGACAGCGTGGGGTTGTGGATGGAGGGGCAAAGAAGGGTGTGTCAAATTGCAAAGCTGACGGAAAATTTGAGAAGAGGACGGTTGTTGTCGATGGGGAAGCAGAGGAGCTGTGGGCAGCCAAAGTGATCCCAACTAAGGCCGGGTATTCTGCCGAAGTTATCAAACGACTTGGCTTCGATCCTATCGGACAAGCAAGAATTAGAACCGATTCAGACACGCAGAAAAAGGTGTGTGCAGACATCGGACTCGACGGACGGTTGGATGTTGACTCGGCTGCGCCTTTAGCTAGACTCGCTGGAAGCTGTTCAGTCCGCCCGCAAAAGGATCGCTCTTGGTCGGACAGGCGGGCCAAGGATTCCCTCGGATGTCAGATCGGCAGACACGTTAGCCAAAGAAAAAAATGATGCGCCAGTCGAAAAATTCGCTCCCGGGCCGCTTGGAGTGGAGTTTGTTGATCTGGATGATTGACTGTTGCTATTACTATAAGTTATGTACTATTCCGTCACAATGGAGTAATGAAGTCTCGACCATGATTGAAGATAGCTTGATCGATCGACCCTAACTATCGGTGGCTATTAGCGGTGAAGACTTCCCCATGGGCCATCATGACTCCGCATGGTCAGACCACCTTCTCACTCCAGTTGCTCTTTCTTCCGTACAGCATGGTCGAACACATCGATATTCATGAGACCTTTGGTCTGTACCTCCCCGTCTACACTCTGCCTGCCATCTGACAAACTATAGGTGCCATGTTCGTCGGAGCACTCACATCCATGGCCATCTATGGTATCACCACGCTGCAGGTCGGCGTTCAAAGCGTCTTTTACACCCCCGACTGACTGCTTTCAGGCGTACTTTTATTTTTTATCCTATCCAAAAGACAGTCTCGGTACTAAAATTCTGGTGAGCCACCTTGCTCCCTCGTCTCCCACATCCCGCGCTTATGTATTTGCAACAAAATCCAGGTAGCCGTCATATGGTACGTTGAGTTTGCTAGACGGAGAAATTATTCTGATCATTGCGCAGGTCGCTTGACACGCTTCATATTGTCCTCAGTACGTTCACTCCACCGTCGCTTTGCGTATAATGCAACGGTCTTTTCCCCAGTGTGCCACACTATGTATTTCTATCTGGTATGTTACTCGTGGCCTCTCCATTCATTCCCGACCGCTGAGGCAGCTTATAGGTCACCGGTTTTGGAAACCCACTCGCACTTGTAAAGGGGATCTGGTACGTCATTTGCCTGCGTCGCAACAGCTGAACCTCAATCTCCTTCCCTCAAGGTCCTTATATGTGACGCTTGCCTCATTTTTCTCGACCGCGACTCACCAGTTCTCTATCAGGCTTCCATAGCCATCAACGTAAGTTGCCTGTTTTTTAATAGCTCCATCAATTCACGTCTTCCAGATCCTCACGGCATTTGTTTGCCAAAGGTCGGACCTTGTTGTTTTGACTTTCCGCCGCGCTCACGACCCGTGCTTCTTTCGGGCTCAGTTTCTTCACAAAAAGGATACATGCCCGTACGTTATCTCTATTCGGCGCTGTTCTGTCAAGTCCATTCATTACCCACGGCAGTCAGTCCTGAAAGGTTCAAATGGTGGCTTTCCGGAATCATTGTACGTGACGCCCTTTCTTATAGGTCCCTTGACATATGCTAAACCGGGCGCTTTTCTGCTCAGGGTTTCAGCGTCTTCGTGCACTTCTGTAAATGATGTCCGACTCTTAAGTCACAGGTCCTTTGCTGAATCTTCCCCACATAGTTTTTGGAATAGGTTGGCTTCTACCTTACCTCCACCTTACATCCATTTCTCAAGCTCCTGGATCTGTCATCAGAGACAGTCGTGTTCTTGTGAGTAGCAGCGAACCCTTGTCCCGGCAGAGCTAAAACCGATATCTCTCCAGCTTCGTCAAGACAGAGTTCGCGCGACTCAAAGAAGTTAATGTGAATCTCTGCAGTCATCGTCGCTGAGATTTGCAACTTCATTGCCGCATTTTCCAGTTCATAGCCGTGTTGCCGTTTGCAGTCTTCGCCATTCTGTCTGACATCCTGATTGCGGCCGCTCTCTGTCTCCTCCTGGCCAGCAACCGATCTGACTTCGATGATACGAACAACATCATAAACAGGCTGATCGTCTACGCGATCAATCGTTGTGTGCTGACCTCGTGTGTATTCATGTTCATCCATACTTCCCCCTCCAATTTTTTCTCCGTCAACAGCGCGATAGCCGTCATCGAAGTCGTGATTGTCAGTCCCAGACAACCCCTTGTTTTCGATGACAAGCGCTGATCGCGACCTTTTTTATTATTATCTAGTTTGTCACCCTCCCGCACTCTTTCTTCTCCTTCGCGTTTGACTTCATCATCGGAAAACGTAAAGTGGCAAAATCACTCTTTAGCTGTCTGGCTAACTCACTGGTTTCAGTCTACGCCAATTCACTCCTTGCAACCCTCAACTCCCGCAGATCGTTACAGGGCAAAGGACAAGAAGATCGTAATAAGAATACCACGGACACAGCGCTGAGCATCCGGCTTACTGGTGTCAGTCACGAGAGACCCACAAGCACCATTCAGGTCAGCAACGTTGAACTCGACGCTGGCTAGAACATCTCGACTCAACAGTTGTTTCCTCGCAGGTGCATTCCAGAAACAATGGAACTTATGGAAGTAGCGACACGGAGCAGAGACGGAACAATACGCTGGAAGATGACCCCATTACTTCGGTACGTTTTATTCATGTCTTTAGAGTTGATGAAGATTCTAGGAGCCGTAGACAGTGAAGTTTTGAAGCGGAGCCCTGGTTGATGCACATCCCCAAAAATACCAGTATAGGTTGTTTAGCGTGCACTCGTGACGGACAGTTGTATGTACGAACAAGATCTAAATCATGGATTTCAGCCAAACATAGAATACGCCTCAGCCTAGCGTGTGACATTTTGCATTTTCAAGGTGCCATTAGTTGCCTGATAATATCGAGTGTTCTCTGCAAGAGAACATATGGATTTATAGTTATGCCACCGTCCTGACCTCCCAGTCATGCTCACAAAAACAGAAGGGTATCAGACTAGATATACTACAATATGTAAGGACTGCGGTTGAGTAGGTGAGTAGGTGTCTGACAAAACGATAGTTCTGTGGAAAGTTCTGTGAAATAAATGTCCAGCAAATAAAATAAACCCTTCGGACTCGGGAACTGCTCCAGAGACGGAGGACCTTGTGGAGGCTAACAGGTGGGTATCTTGATATCCTTCAATTTGCGGCTGGAAATGTAGTTGGAATGAGATCAGTGGATTGGCCCAACTCATCGATAAATGCTTACTCAGAAGTGAATAGACCCCACCAGCCCTTGAAACGAGATAGAAAATGAGGAACGAGACGAGAAAAGAGCATCTAACAACGCACCTCGACACCACCGAATTGCGCATCCTGTGGGAAAGAGGGTCAGCGCGATTACAACGTCCGACATCGACGTGACAAACCTTCCATGGTTCATCGAAGAACTATTGTTTGTGGATGAGTATATGTGATGGCGCTACGGCAAGATAATACTGACCTCGAAGAAGAAGTAACCTGTACCGTTTGTATTTGCTTGACATACGAAGGTGTCCAAGAATGTCTTCGTAGGATACATTAGGTTTTTATGCAAACATCAGATGACCTATCCGATATCCTACGCACCTGTAAACCGGACAAAGCCGCGGTACCAGGACCGTTGCTCTCGTTGCCTTTGTCAGAGGATTTCTAACCCAAAGTTTGATAATGTCAGTGATCGACAACGGAAGTCATGCTACGAACCGTTGGCCAGCCTGGTGAAGTGTCTCCCAGTGAGATTGTATGACAGATTAAAGCAATACGACAAACCTGTTTCGGCGATGTACATCTGCGGCTTATTGGAGAGCGCATTTGCCACGTTAACATCCGTAGTCTGGAAGAAGTCGGCAGTCCATGCAGCACCGTTTTCGGCACTGACATTCGCGAACCAAGGATGGACGTTGGCCATCTGATGAAGACTGAGTCATATCCTAAACCTCATGGCAGACTGCCTTACACCGTAGTCCACTGCTTGGAGAACTTTGGTATTGAAATAGCTCCCGGCGTCCGAGTTGCCAACAGGGATGTTCTTCGTTAGGCTGAGACCCGCTAACATATTACGGGTATCCTGGATATAGGAAATTAGAATGGCTGCTCCTTGATTTCCGATCGCCCCGTTAGGATCCGCTTGCGAGTTGGCGTTATCATTGAGGTAGCTATAACACGACGTTAACAACTTTTCCAATGGGGAACGGGACCAATCATACTTCAACATGAATTCATTGCCAACAGTCATCCCCGCAATGTGATCTGTCCCATAAGTCTGTATCGCGGCCTTTAACACGTCACGCTGGCGCTGATACGCTGCGCCATTATCTGTGGCAATCGGATAATTACCAAGGAAGACTTCCATGTCGACTTTTGTCTGCTTGATAGCTTCGAGCTATACAGGTATCAGAATGCCTGAAAGTAGTATTCAACATGTGGAAACGCACCACAAGAGCGCTTTGGTTGCAATCCGCGCCATAAAGCCGGATGCGCTGTCGCGGGAGGATTTGAGCCCGCGACCATGAATATTGACGGGTGAAAGACCTGCCTTTGTTAATTGGGACATAAGCTAGAGCAGGAAACGAAAGGACGTGAAATCAGAAAGTCCGGATGGAGGCGGGCAGACTCACTTGGATATCAGTGATGACATCGCCTTGTGTATGCATTAATGACATCGGTCGAAGCAAAGAGAAAGGAAAGCACCGCACTTAACGAGCCTCCGCAGTTTGGAAGTTGAGATCCAGCAGGAGTGTAAGCCATTCCATAAAACGATTGATGAAGGAGAGGATTCTTGACGAATGTACTCGGGTCGTTGGGATTGGTTTGAGGCACAGTGGAATTTGAGTTGGAACCACCAGAACTTGACGAAGTGTGGGTGCTGTGGCTTTTGGAGACGACGACACCCACGACGACTCCGACTACGATCAATCCGACGATGGCCGCTATCGATCCGATGACCTACAATTCAAGAAACCTAAGAATGGGATGGAATGTGGGGATGGAATCACTGACGATCCACTTTGAACGGTTTCCTGAGCGGGGGTTCTCCATCCATGGAGTTTTGTAGGCGCCAGCCGAATACGCATTCTGGTTTATGTCGGGCGTGGATTGTGTAGCGGTCTGACGATACATGGCTCCTCCAGAGCCGTACGTTGTTGATCCGAGGCGAATGTCTTGCGGAGCGTTGAAGGGATACTGCGAGGAATGATGAGGAATGATGCCTGGAACTGCGGAATATGCGCGCCAAGACGAACCTCGGCACCAGCGCCGTCATAGTGGTTTTGGAGGTCAAATGAAGGCTGTGGTCGGTCTGTGTACCGAGACATCGTCGGAGGGAGGTGAGAGCTGCTTGGTCGATGTTGGCCAGACCGCAGGTGGCCTAAGTGTGGCAACGCAAGTTTCCTAAAATAGCCATTTCAACCCTGGTACTACATAGTACACATTATATTATCGTTAACCAAGTAAGTACGGTACGACGTCTACACAAGTCCAAGGGTAACGGTAAAGATACTGCCTGGGGTATCATCCAACCACCAACAAATACTTACTACAGGACAGCCTACCCTCTGGGCTTTTCAGGCGTTCCACTCCGGTTGGCTGGCATCGCTGATGTGCGTTTCTGTTTGCGGAGCACTCGAGCGCGGTGCTCTTCCGCCTCATTACCTTGTTTCTGCGATGGGAGCGTTCGACTTCGCTTCACCTTGCCCGGGCTCTCCGGACCAGGCGGCAGGTCCACCGGCATCTCAGCCAGGCGACTATCTATCGATGCATCAGCGTACTCTGCAGTGAGTCTGCACGCATAACTCCGCTAGATGAGCGACATACCGCTACTATCCATCGTTGTCCGCCGCCGCGCAACCGAAGGCCGTCGCTCTCTCTCAACGAGTTTCCATGGACCCCCAACTCCGGAAGGATCTGAATCCTCCTCTGCCTCCATTTCCGAGAATGTTCGTGCAGGGGCCGGATGTCTCGATTGCTGAGGGGTGTCAATCATGAAGGAATCTTGGTGCTCAATAAGGAATTCCAGAGCGCGTTGACTGAGACTAAGTTCCCCAGGAGACATTTCATGGTCTGGATGAGAGATGAGGCCAGGTTGGAAAATGACACCAAGATCTGTAAGAAGATCAAAATTGTTGCCGGTATAAGGTGAAATACAGGCCACCTACTTGCAGCGGTCATCAAGTTCTTGTCGGATTTCCGAGCGAATACGGAGAGGAGGTCTAGAACGTACAATAGAAGGAATTGATTGGGCTGCGGCAATTCTCGTATAAGTCGTTGATAAGTAGCAATAATTTCGCGATGATGGTGAGAGGGTTCTGCTAGGAGGAGATGGTCGACGTGAACAATGAAGTCAGCGAAAGACTCACTCAAGGCATCTCGAAACTGGGGGTATGGATAAGTACCGAATTTCAATCTGTAGTAGGACAAAAGACGAACGTTGTAGTACATGTGATGACATATGACGGGTTCCTTGTATGAAGAAATAAGGAGTCGAAAATGGGCCAGAAGATATAATCTTACTGGCATCTGGGTGAAATATCTTCGAAACACACTTGCAACGTCGTGTGTAGTGTAAATTTCCTTCTTCCAATCGATGAACTTGCCATACTGACCAGTGAATTTGAGAAGGTGAAGGACGCCCCAAGAGCAAGCAACATACTTTCGGTGGTAAATCAAGTTTGGCTTGCAATTCTCTCATGCGTCTATTAGAGCCATTAACACGAAAGATACCCGCTACTTCGGTTGCTGGGAAAGAAAGAGTTGAATCAGATGACGAGTATAGAAACGAAGATAACGACCATTGTCTTTGAGATACAACCCGCTATTCGAGAATGACGCAGTCATGAGGAGTCCGTGAGTGAGGAGGTTGTGCAGCACATACCATTTCGCGACAACTATAGGGATATAGCCCCACACGTAGCGCTCTCCCTTTGCATCGACCGTGGATATTTGGACGCTCGCGTATTTCAGACAGTCTTCCAATGGTTTACCGAAAACAGGTGGCCCGGTGGTGTCTAATGGTGATTGAGTGCTTCTACTTACCGAGGTCCGGTGAGAATCCGTACCCATATTGGTTTCTTTCTTCGATTTCGGGACGGACGTGAAATGATTCCACCAGGCCTTGAGGTTAGCTTTTGACGGAGGAATATTGGAGGGCTCGGGTAGCATGGACAAGGTTGAGGGTACGGAAGACGAGTGATAGATCAGACGAGATGCCCCACATGGACCGTGCACTTGTCCAGCGTCGGTGCGTCACAATCACGTGATGCGGCTCTTACTGCTAGCACTGGCGTCACTCAATTAAGAATATATTGAATACACCACTCCGTTCCATTCTGTCAGAGGCAGAACGGAGACTCTCTTGATCTGGTCAGCCCTCAAATCTATTCATTTCCAATGGCCGTGTTCCGAAGGGCTCAATATTGGGTCTTCGGAAGATTGTGATGAATGGGCGAACAATTCGACTCGCCTTCTCGACATTAATGAGGCCTCCGCTGTCTTCAGACGGACGATCCTATTCTCCACCCCAAGAGGGAATATCCCAAAATACGTACTTCAAAGTTCACTGTTCAGGACCTGCTATGCAGCCCAATCTTGAATTCCCCACAACCCCCATAGCTTTCCCTCTCTTGCCGTGTTCATTCTGGAGTAAGGTGGGATGTCAATATGTCAATATTCACACATACAGATTGCATTGGGGTCACAATCCTCGGGGGCGTCAACCTATGGTGTACGGTATAGATCTGATCATGGAACTTTCCCGTGGCATGCGTCTGTTGCTGAAGATCGCCGGAACAGATCTCTCCTATCCCTCCCTCAATCATAAATGTGGCGATCTATTTAATAAAGATGGAGTGGTTGGTTCTCGGATCAAAACTAGCGTCTTGTGTGTCCTGACACAATCCACGGAAAAACGGACGCATTGCAAACATCAGATCCCCATACACACGCAGCTCCCACTGGGGTTGATACCTGTCCGCAAAGCTGGCCCATGATTTGCTGTAGCAGAGAGCCTGGCGGGTGCCATTGACATGATATAAGGAGTCAGACATTCTCGCGAACGATCACGTGATCCGTCGCGTGTTCGTGTTCGTGTTCGTGTTGGAGTGATGGCCAAGTTCAACTTGCTCCTAATTAAACAAGACGAGACCACTCACTACGACCTCTACTCCAATAATCATGTTCAAAGGGATTCTCCCAGCGAAGAGGATTCCATCTACAGATTTCATGATGGTCACGAACTTGGGCGATCCCAATGGCAAAGAGAATATGCCTACTGGTGCAGCAGTGCCGCTTGGATCCAAAGCCACGAGGCAAGCAACGTTGGCAGCGAAGGGACTTGTGCAATCGCAAGATAAAAAGAGACGGGGAGACGCCAAAAAAGGTAAAGATATGTCTGAGCAGGTGCTGGATGGAGACGGCATGAACCTGGCGTTCGATAAACTTCTTGTAAGTTGTTTTTTCCCGTAACAAATATGCGTGATCCCTCAACAGAAAACAGGATGATCTGCAGATTCCTTCCGCTTTGCGGCCTAAACTAGTTGGAATGGATGCTACTGTCAAAGCTGCCATGCTCAAATCCTCCCAAACCATGATCGTAGGTGGTAACACTTTCGCCACCCACCTCACAACTCCGGCGACTCCTCGTGCCACGATCCTCCGTAGAGCACACAGCATTGAATCTATTGCTTCACCACGGGTCAGTAATACCTTCCGCGGCCAGGAGAATCTCGAGCCCCCACATCCACCGTTCGCAGGAGGCCAGGTTTCTGCTCATCATCTTCCATCTGTTGACCGGTCGCCAACACCTCGAAAGTCGAGTGCACACAGTCGCGGCCTCTCCTACGACACTCCCAATATATTCTCTCGCAGTCAGGTCCATCTGCCCGCCTCCCACCCCACCTTGGACCTCAGCTCTGGCAAGCAGATCAAGGAGAAGTCCGGAGCTGCAAAGAATATCTCACCTACGAGATTCTTTAGCATCCTTTCGAGTACATCAAGCACCCAACTGGACGTCGAAGACATTAAGAAGCTGAGATTATTACTGCGGAATGAGACGGCCAGGTATGGCTTTCCAAGTCTTCAATGAAATTCTGACCAACCGTTTGTTGTCAAGCTGGTCTCAAGAATTTTTGGCCCTTGGTGGGTATTCAGCACTTCTTACGAGATTGAATGAAATATTGGAGGTTGAATGGAGGTTCGTCAATTATTACCCTTGCTCCATCTCGAAGGCAAGAGCACGTCACCTCATCCAACCAATCATTCTCACAGGGAAGAACAACATGATGATCAAATCCTTCACGGGCTTCTACGTTGTTTCAAGGCTCTTTCCACGTCTTCTATTGGATGCTATGCGCTACGTAGTTCGTGCCCTACACCTTTCGTGCAGCTCGTCTCGCTTCTTTACTCCGACAAGAAGCCAGGAGATGTTGCGACGCGTCAACTTATAGCAGATCTGCTGCTCATACTATTTGACATATATCCTTCTTCCTCCCTTTCGTCATCAGGGAACGGCAATGGTCGGGCGAGACAACACCGTGAAACTTGGGAGACAGAGGTGACGAACGCCAGCTCGGTCATTATACTCCCGTCTCCTCACAAGAACATCTTCTCCCTTATCCGTGCACTTCTCCTCACGCCTGCCCCGCCACCTAGCGAACCCCCAGCGAGTTCCGTTTCGCCACATGCCTTCATAGAATCATTGCACCTGCCCAGAATATACAAGGCGTACCTTCAGGAACTATCGGACATCTGCCGGGATTACTTTTGGGTGTTCTGCCATCCCAACAACACCATATGGACTCTTTCCGAAACCGATGAGGGGAAGGTGGAAAAACCGAGAGCACCTGGCGGGATGACTGGCGGTGTTGAATTTGAAGCTATGGGATACTTTGTAAGGCTCTTGATCTCGCAGAGGTTCATACTAATTACTATTATTCAGACGACTCACCTGCGGCTCATTAACGCCATCGCAACAGCTGCTGAAGATCTGAATCTGCCGAAAAATCATGAACAATCGGCTCATCGATTCCACTCTGACCTTTTCCTTTCGGGCCTCGAACGCATCATACTTGTACGTTACGATAAATGAACTGATCATTTTACTTTTTCTGACGGCCTTGCTACAGATATCGCGGAAAGCATCCACGACGTACTACCCCACTCTGCACCTTGAGTTGGCTCGTTATATTGCCCATGCTGTGAAATCCGGTTACGAGCTTCCATACACTGTCTCGCGGCTTATTGGTCTACCTCCCACTGGACTAGCCAAGACTACCGCTTCATCTTCCGGACGCAATGCCCCTCCGCAAATGAATGTACGTACGACAACCAACCAACGGGGAGGACCGTCGTTGCCGTCCCCTCAAAAGATCGAACCACTTAGATTCGAATGAGTGTTATCTATCTGCCTTCCTTGAATGTAACATTTCATCATATTTTTCATTCACCAACTTGGTATTACCCTCCATCCAGTAACTAACTATACTGCCCTGTACCAATTAAACCGGTTTCGAAGCTGAATCAAAATACCTACTGTTTATTTTTGGAGACATAGGGTATCGTCGGTTTTGAAAATCGATGATTAACCATAACTTCTGTGCTCAAGTGGATTGAGAGGTCGGTACTGTATAAACCGTGATGTCTTGGGGAGCTTTCATACAGAAGATCGGTCGGGGCGTGCTCCAAATGCTCGAGGCTTGAGCCTGACGGCTGGATGTAGTCGAGCATTCAGAGAACAATCCAATCCCGCCATGGACCTCCTTCCTCTCATCCTATTTCTAGCTGCCGTAGTCAAAGATTCTCCAGCCTCTCGACGCCTCGTGGGCCGCACGCGACTTGGTCAGAGGTGGCTAACTTAGACGGAGCACTGGTGGCAGTGCATCCCGTACTCGATGTAATGCTCATCTTGCTCTTGTCCCCCTTGGCCTTCGTGCGCCCCATTCTCGCTGCAGACATCCTCCCTAGGTCAGCTGTTGCCTATATCGCGTCTCCAAACTCACCGGCTAGCATTTCAGATGGGGGCAAGCAACCGTTGTTGTAAACGATGCATTGTATATTCATGGAGGAAAAACCGATCCATCCAATTCATATGGCTATTCCGCAGCTCCAACCAACAACGATCTCCTTCGTCTCTCTTTATCCACATCATTTTCCACCTCTTCGGTCCCATGGCAGGTCCTTGTCGATTCCTCGATCTCCCCCACACAGGGACCATCTTTGTCGTGGCACACACTATCCGCCTTCGACACGTCGCATGTACTCCTCTTCGGTGGCCAGCCTGGTCCCAACTCTCCAACCGTTCTCGTTGACTTTGCCGATTCTATTTATTTGCTGGATCTCTCTCTTCCACTGGTGCCAGTTTGGGTATCAGAGGCGGTCTCCTGGGCCAATCAACCGGTACGACGAATATATCATACCAGTGTTACGGATGCCGCCGGTCGAGTGTATATCATAGGGGGAGAATTGGCCGACGGCTCTAACAAGATATTATCTGAACACTACCTCTTCCAACCAACCGTGCCCTCTTTTATTGTCCTTCCCAGTGAGAACGGTCCTCCTGATATCATCGGTCACGCATCGGTCCTCCTATCGGATGGTCGATTACTGGTATTTGGTGGATACTCCCAATCTCTAGGCTCTTTCTTCCCTCTGTCAACAATATGGGTCCTTGATACGCTGCACACCCCCCTCTCTTGGTCTTTGCTACAGATTTCCAACTCCTCTTCCCTTCCTGCGCCTCGTAGATCATTTGCGGCAACTTGCCTTAGTAACGGAAACGTGTTGATTCATGGTGGAACGGACGCTTCTCAAAGTAATTTTGCTGATGGATGGATTCTTAACACGTCGCAGAGCGTCATGCGATGGGTGCAACGAGAGTCATTATCGCAGCTAGGTGCTCGACGCGATCATTGTGCCATACCGGCAGGTGATCTGATTCTATTTGATTTTGGTGCGCTCCCCTCTGGCTACTTAATCCGCCCTTATTCATAAACTTGATTCTAGGATACCTTGAGGACTCTCCAGCTCCGCCTACATTACAAATCTATGACTGTGTTCATGACACCTTCTCGCCAACTTATACGCCACCCCAACACCCTATTTCGCTTCCTCCTGCATCCTCCTCAGTCCCAAGTCCCTCCTCTAACTCGGGACCTAGTAGCTCAACCACACCCAGTGCAAATCCGAGCAACACGCCCGTCCCTCCTGACGGAATCCCAGGAAACGGGAACCATATTGGGGCCGCTATTGGTGCGACTCTTGGTATTCTCGCTTTGGTATTACTAGGTGTTGGGGCAAGATATTATTTGAGGCGGAGACGATCACTGACTCGTGCTAATAATCGTTTCGTGGCCCTTGGACAAGACGATGATGGTCGAAACAGTCCCCACTTTGAGGGTGGCCCTGTTGCTGTATCGTGGGACAACGAGAGATATCGGAATAGACGTTCAAGATGGGACTCTGGTTTCCTCACCAGCCTATCCGGTGTCATAGGCGGCGTCGCCCTGTCCAACAAATTTAGCAACGTTCCAGAGAGGAGGGATATACTAGCGGACGAAGACACCAGGGAGTTCGATCGGTGGTACGCTCAAAGTAGACGAGGAGACAGAATTAGCGGGAGTTCTTGGTCTCTCAGAAGCATTATTGGCCAGCGTGTAGAGACCTGGGAGCCTAGCATGTCCAGCAGCTTAGGCATGGCAACACGGAGGGAGAAGACCGATTCGTCTGCAGACACGTCGATGCTTGTTGGGGATCATGCGATCTACCCAATGACTCCTCAGGTTCGACTTCCAAAGTCACGAGATATGGTCTATCCGAAGTACATCGACCCTTTTGCGGACCCGGTTGAAACACAATTCGATCACCGAATGGATAAGGATGAGACGATGGCGGGGTCAGAGCAACCATATTTGCATCCTCTTCCGAGACCATTCACGACGGTCCAAACTATCCTGCCTACCTTTCAGGCGGAACAGGCTCTCAGCACGTTACGAGAACATGCATCTCAGCAAACACTCTCAACTTATGAACACCCTCAGTCTGACTCATCCCATACGAGCAATCATCACACCCTCGTCTCTGATGGCTCTCGCTCTCAACTATTATCACCTCCCACCGGCGCGGTGGTATCGTCTTCCATCATGGAAATCAGGCCTCTTGGCCAACTTGTCCGACGCAGCGACTCTTGGTGGGCTCGATTTTCGCGCACGAGCTTCCTTGATCGAAGACCGAGCAACGTCTCGAGAGTCTCTGGAGGAATGTCCGAATTTGAATTTAGAGATCCTAAACCACCTCCTGTTCTAATAGCCATCGATGAAAGCACGCCGATTGAAGATCCGGTGAGACCTCGTTTGGTACCAAGAGCCCTTTCCGCCGTCTATGAACAACATAATAAATCCAAGACTTCGGTCGGAACCGCGGATACAGAGGCCATCGAGAGGATAGCCGGAATGGCTGACGTCCAGATCATGAGGTCGGGAAGCCAACGTACAGCGAGCTCTTATTATACCAGGAACAGTCTCCACACTCGGTCTTCTTCCCGATTTCAGGATCTTGGACAAACCGAAGATACCAACCCTGATCCATCCAGTGCGCCGGAAATTGCGTCTTGGCAGTCTCCTTTCCACTCACCAACTGACGAGTCCGATGGAAATCCAAATCTTTCTGGGTTTCCTCGTGATTATCCGTCCCCGATACTGTCGCATGGCGGGTCGCCCACCATTGATCCTCAACACGATCCAACTGCGCCGTCGCCTTCAGTCGCCACGCGCATCCACGACCTTGGGCGACGCGCATCCCATGCCCACGGCCCTCTCCCTCTGACAAACACGAGGCACTGGGAAGAAAAGGTCAAACAACCTGGAGTATCCATGACCTATGGACTCATTCCACGGCCGAGCCTTTTCGTGGCAAATCCGGACCATACCAGAACCCCTTCCGCTGACTCTTGAAGCATTACCTTCCGTCACAACAAAGCTGACTGTTCCAGAATACCTGCACGGCAGTCCACTGCCACGACACTTACGACCATCTACTTATTCGGATCATTTACAATGCAATTTTACCCCCTGCGGACCTACTGTATTCCAGCCTATGTATCTTGGAAGGCCTCCGAACGTTTAAAACTTCTGGCGTAGAAATGTAGATACCCGGCATATGTCCTTGTTCCAATTCAGGCCCTTCGTCGATCTCCTCGCTCCAAGAAGATATTTGTATAGCGATGGTGCTGGGAACCCGACAACGTGGAAGGTATGTGAATTATCCATTAACCTGACTTGGGAGTTGCAGGTGGCCCTATACCCTTGGTCACCTGCGTTTGTGTTTCACTGCAGTGGGTGCTGAATCATACTAAGTCGCCTGATGCATACGGAGGTCCCTAAAGCTTATACCACGCTGACAGTGCCCCAACAGGAGCACGCTATGACCTGATCGAGATATGCATCGTGAAATATTACGAATCACCTATTTATTAAAGCTTTTTACCGAATCTGAAATTCGCACCCTTTAGTCAAGTACGATTCCGACATATCGTGGACAATTCAGAATGCTATAAGATCTCTGATTTCCAAATATCATACTCCATTCAATGGGTCGACCTCCCAGGTCCCGTCTTAAGTTGCTCAAAACAAGGGGCTCGTCATCAGTAACAGTTAGTAACCCAGTTCTACAAGACATAAGTGTCTGAATGGAGCTTGGGGAATCATACGATATTGAAGGTAATCGATGAGCAGAGACTTGGATGGCGATGACGGAGGTCCTGAATTTACTGGGTTGGATAGCATTGAAAAGTTGCTTCTGTGGCTGAGAAGACTCCAAAGGCCGATAGTGCCACTGTCATATGCCTCTGATGGTAAATTCAGTCAATTGAAAAAGTTATTTTGGGTTGACAAGGGTCGCCTAGGTCGCCTGCATCGTACCATCCTCGCGGGCCACGAAATCGCGGAGTCCAAAAGAAATGAGAACGTGGAAGAAACGTTCACCTCCAACTTATGAACTTGGGAACGAAAGGCACAAGATTCCAGACAAAGATGGGATCGAAAACCATATTCCCGTAGGTCGCAAATGAAGTGCGCAGCAGTATACAGCTGGAATGTTCCATGGATCGATTCGCCCTCTTTTCGTTACATCCTTTCTTGGAGTGGAGTCGGTAGAGTACCTGGTCCTCCGAGCCATCATTGCAGCGATAAGGTCTTAATATAAGATATACGACTCGGAACATTGCAAGTATCATGATCAACGGCTTCCAGATTTGTTCGCCGCGACAGAGCAGGACAGAACCAGGTAAGTCGCTGTTATTCCGTAGATCGAGAGGTGTCAGGGGGCACAGGTAGACCCTGGACTTGTTTCAGCACCGGCCTGTCCGGGCTTTTTGATAAGCAGCCACATAGGATCCAAGGGAAGCTCATCAGAAGCTCATGTTCACAGTGGGTCCTCTAGAACGTGTGGGGTCACACAGCGATGGTATTGATATACACCAGTACAAGTCAAAGACATCAGAAATCGAGGGTGATAAATTCCTTCGAGGGAAGTTGTTCCGGGCAAGTCTCCTCAAACCGGTTCCTCAAGCAGCCCCGATTTCGGCGATATACTTCTTCGAGTCTTCGTCGTCGCCTTTCTTGAGGATCTGGAATGCTAATAACTGAGATCGGATGACTCGCCAAGAGAGCAGAGTTACCGACCTCCAACAGCTTCTCGAAGTACTTGCTCCATGCGTCTTCCTTACTCGTACCCTTGACGTCTGTCCATGCGTCCCTGTTGATATCACCCCAACTGTCATGGTCTATGCGGGTGTTGATCATTCACTGACTGACCATTTAGCTTTCCCCTCAAAGTCGAACATTCCGGGGCGAGAGGTGTTATTGTCCCCGAACTTGGCTAGACATCGCTCCTTTGAGGGTCCTTGATTGATCATACAAGTCTTCACTGACCTTGCTTGAAGTATTTATAAAACTATGGCAGGAGATTAGACCTGTTCAACACCTTCGTAGAGTTCGCTTACATAGAGTCGTTCATCTGTACTGGGCTGTATCGGACCATTCTTTGGAAGGGCTTGAATTATTGCAACTGCTTTTTCGAACTTTGCCTCGGTCATGGTGGGCACGGGGTCGTTTGGATTCGTTGATAAGATGGGGGTGTTGGGTCGACGTTGATCGATGTGATATACTTGGCCCAAAGAGGAAGGTCCCGTTCCTGCAACAGTGAAAGCTCTTTGCAATGGAGAGTATTACATACAGTGACACCCTGGATACTACTAGGGAAATGTGCAGAGAATAATTATAATAAACCATGTCAATTCCATAACACCTCAGTTCAGCCTCCACCGTCATCGTTTAACGTTCGGTCAGTGTACTTAGAGTTCTTTAAAGGGCGCCAGTCCCCCAACTGACCTGGTATATCGCTCCAGACGGTCAACGGTCAATATCAAGCGTCCAAGGGAGCCCAATAACGATTGGCATTGGCAAGCCGAGCTGTCTTTCTATCACATGACGGGAACCATTCTCTATACTGTGACGACCATTTAGCCAACCTGGCGTCGAACATTTTGACTTCTGCAGTCGTCTCCCATGTCTCCCACTGTGCCGCCCCCTTCACATCAGGAAATACATCGTAAACTCTCTGTACATTCGGTCACTAGAAGCGCCAAGATTGAATCGTCAGTACCATTTGCCCTTCTGCTGTTTTGATATATTTCGAATGTCTCCTTCGAAAGTGCCATCTCTGGAACAGAGTCAGATTCAGACTCCCTAATGTTTCCAGGCTCCTCGGGCCCCGTCGGTAGCCTACATATCGGTACTTCATCATTGCAACAACCTCTATCATCGATCGCGGAGCGGAGATCTCCCAGCGGTGAAGATTCTGACGAGGAAGAGGAAGAAGAAGAAGAAGGTGGCTGGAGGTCGGCTGATGTAAGAGCAAACCTGCGGCTATCTGTAGACGAAGTTGTGGTAAAATCTGGGTATCTGTGGAAGAAAGGCGAACGGCGAAAGGTATTCCTATTGTTTGTTGGCTTCTTGTGCCAAAACTTAAATTTCTGATAGACTTGGAAGAAACGGTGGTTTGTGCTGCGGACAGCTCATCTGGCTTATTACAAAACATCCGCAGAGTATGAACTCCTTCGCCTTCTCGAGCTTTCGGATGTGCATTCTTGCACCCCAGTCACCCTAAAGCGGCACGAGAATACGTTTGGACTTATTTCTCCAGTACGGACATATTATCTCCAAGCCAGCACACCAGATGAAGTCCAACAATGGGTCCAGGCTATCGAAGAGGCAAGGCAATCTTTGAGAATCACGTCCCCTCAAACGTTCTCAACGAGTCCTATACCCATTCCTACTTCACCTCGGCGACCCTCCTCACAAGCATATCCTCCTGTAACATACTCTCCGACCGCACGTGCACCTCTGTACAACCTGACGTCGTCCGACTCTGAAGATGCTTCACCTGGCACCCACGTCACCTCCTTTACTTCTCCACCAGATCCGTCTGCGACGAGTTCACCCAAAAAGCCGTTGGCCTCAAGTGATTCGAGCAAAGTGGTGCTCGCTGGTTACCTGATGAAATGCGATTCAAAGCGTCGCAATTGGAGAAAGCGTTGGTTTACCCTTACAGGGGAAAAACTTGTCTATTCTGGGAGCCATATGGTATCTCGTGTCTTGAGTCATTTATTGGAGGTGCTGACTCTCTGCTTGGAAGGATACAAAACCCCATAGAACATTCTCTTTTTCGCAGATATTGGACGCCCTTGAGTACGATCTTCCTTCCGGTCGGCATAATCCTCCAACCCCTGCTCCTCCGTCATCCACTCCTTCAGTTTCCCCTGGCTCAGATGGCGATGCGCCCTACGCCACTCACACATTCAAAATCGTGACCACGAAGCGGACTTTGCTCCTCTGCGCACCGTCGGAGGAGGATGAGATCAAGTGGTTGGGCGCTGTTCGTGCGCTCATCGCCCGACGATCTAGCGGCCCAGGATCAGGAGAACCGACGTCGTATGGCATGGTTGCGTCCCGAAGTGGTGAGGCTATGTTTTCTGTGTCTCCGCCCGGAGGAATCAAGAGCCAAGCCCGTCGACCGAGCCTCGGCGCATCGTCTACCCCCGCCGAGATCTCGCAGGGGACCCACTAAGGCATGCTGTTGTTTACCTCCCACCAACATCTGTCAATTAGCATCCACCCCTATCCTACTACTCTCATGATATTCATTCATCCGGATCGCCGGTGAGGTTCTGTTGGTTCCACATATCCCGCTACGCTATCATTCGTTCGTTGAAAGCCGATCGTCCAACTTCCGCGAAGCGCGGCATTTATGGGAGGATCAGGTAATGAGATATTCCGAAGTCAACGGCAAGAAACATATAGGCAAGGGACATGTGGTGTGGAGAGAAAGCGGATCGAGTGAAGGCGTTGCCTCGTGTTCGGGGTACTAGCCTGATTTGGAGCCGAGGACCCCGGCGACCTTAACAGCATTCAATTTTAACAATCACTTCTCGGAAATGTCTATGGGCTGCCACCCCTTCCCGTCCTTATATTTCTTTCGACATGATCACTTGTTCTCTGTCCCTTGTTCGCCTCCAGTTTAACATCTTGTACCTATAGGTCGTCGCGTTTTTTTGAACCTCATTCATCGCTCTCCTCAACTATAAATTTTGAGTATCATGACTGCTGTTCGGACGACTCCCTCAAAACGAGGAACGCCTAAAGCAAAGGGTGCGGTCCGCGCAAAGTCTGGCTGTTATACCTGCAGAATTCGTCGGAAGGTTGGTGACACCCTGCGCTGGCTCTCATCCATCAGTCCTTAGACGTGCCTCTAGAAATGCGATGAACAGCTTTCCGATGGCAGATGTCGGACGTGCGTCCGTCTCAGGCTCGAATGCCTTGGCTTTGGCACAAAGCGACCCGAGTGGCTGAGAGTGAGTCTGACCAAGCTGTTATCAGCAACATTATACTTTCCGTGCGCCACATAGGAAACTCACAATGTTGCCGAGGTGAGGGAGAAAATCAAGAATTTTCTCGCATCCCATGGCATGATCAAAGGTCATACCGGGACCATTCCCCCTCGAGATTCGGATGTGTTGCCGATGCTGCGCTTGAGTGGAGACACTAGCAGCGAATCCTCACAGAGTCCTCCCACCCCGACCCTCTCACTCTGTAGCGAAACACTCTCATCCTCTGATGGCCTTATCGCGGGCCACCCATATGCGCTCTCTTCTGCCCGCGACGAGCATCTCTGGGATACTACGACAACACAGGAATACTCGCATTCAGGTTAGTCGCTGTATAATGTGCTTCGTTCTGGATGAGCTCACCATTTTCAGGTATCTATGGGTCTGCACTCTTGAGACCCGAATCCCCGTACTCCTCCCCAGGACCTATCCACGACCTTTACCTCCCTGCCATCGAGTGTTCTCCTAGCTTAGTACAATGTAAGAACCTGTATTATCAATGATCATTGTAAACTATGGACTCAGTTGTCTTATCTGTCTGCAGCACCAGCGATGCACAGTTCATTCTCTCGCTTGTCCCATTACCAGTTCGCGGATGAAGAGGACAACATGGGTTTCGACAATTACGTTTTCTCTCGAAATCCGCCGTTTTTGTTTCCGTCTCGGGAGATTGACAGGATGATGATACATTACATGCAAAATGTCATCCATCTTCAATACCTCTTTGACGATGGGACGATTCGGCAAATAATCTGCGAGACGGTAACTCTTGAACGCCCTCGAGAAGCAGCGAGCCTGCTTGCTTCGGTCCACAATCATCGATTCTACAGACCACAGCAGCGTGCATTCCAAAAACTGGACGTGCGCGATCGCCTGAGATCACTCAAGTCACTTCTGTCTTCGGTAACACACGGGGCGGATGACGCGGTGGCAGCACTTCATGTGGTATCGTCGATCCTATTTGATGGCGGCCAGGGATCATGGAAGAAATGGCTTGGGGTGGCCAATCGTTACGTTGATAGCCTTTTTCGATGGCACAATTCACCGGCGGAGGTGCTCCTTCACTCTTCGCCCAAAGACGCGTTCATCATAAAGACGGCGATATGGTTCGACGTCCTAGCCTCGGTGACTACCCAAGAAGTGCCTCACTTTCTCTCGGAAATCCGAGGGATGTTTGGGCCGCAACACCCCAAGTTATATGGCTATGACACCTACACTCAGTGCTTAATGATGTCGCCCATGGGTTGTGAGAACATTATCGTTTGGGCTCTAGCGGAAACCTCTGCTCTTGCGCATTGGAAAGCCACGGAGAAGAAGAAAGGGTCCTTAAGTATGCCCGAATTGGTGCTCAGGGCACAACGGATCGAAAGTCAGGCGTATGGGATGAATCGCTATCCTCAGCCAGGCGCCAGCTTGCTCATGAAGGGTGGGAACCCGCAGGGTCTGCAACAGCTTGCATCGGAAATTTTCCGTTCTGCGACTCGCCTCTATTTGCGGACGGTTGTTTCAGGAGACTACCCGCGAGTCCCCGAGGTCAAGGAGAGCGTGAATGATATAGTGGAAAAGATTCAGGATATAAACCGGGCCTCTCTGGGGCACACAGAGAATGAGCAGACTCTGGCGGGATCCATAGTGCGCAATACCGTCTTCGGATTTTTTATTTGCGGGGCGTTTGCAGATGAGGGGAAGAGCCAAGCGATCGTGCTCGAACAGGTACAGCGTCAAGGAGAGGGAGCCGGAAATTGTGGGTCCGTAGGGAAGCTTTTGGAGGGCCTTTGGGCTCGACGCGGCGCTGACACGATGAATCACTCTGTTCCATGGCGCGAAACGCTGAAAAAGACGGAGACGCTCCTTGTTTGATAGTCTAAGAATACCTTTGATCCGTCGTACTCTGTACAGTGTATTATGAAACAAAGTATTATGTGCGAAAGTGCTGCAAGTTACACAGCGTTGTGGAAAGGAATCGGGATGAACGACGAGCCGCGTCGCTCTGAGGAAGAGTCCGATGAGATGGGAAGCGAACAAGGAAGATGCCGATCACCGTGCCGGGGTTAGAGAAAGTGGAAGTCGCAGTAAGTGGAATCCTAATTAATAAGTAAACTTGTTCCATGTCGGGCCTCCCTAGTAACCTCTGTAATTACAATCTGTATCATATCACGTCCGCACAACTCCTCCGACCCTGGTCTTTTATATCCATCATCCTCCGTGCGTCTTCATTTCTCTTCCTCAAATGGACACTCACCTCGTCCCCTCTTCCAGCCTTCAGCCTATTTCCATGGTTCAAATACCCCACGATCCACACACTACCCCAACCCATCGAACATTCGATCACTCCCGCGTCCCCGCAGCCAGCAAGGGCGGATGCTGGTCAGTCCTATCGCGTCATGTTCGTCACCGTCAATAACTCCCTTCAGGACCTGTAGATTACGACGAAAAGTCGGTGGCCTTCGGTCCCCAGTTGACCACTCACATCTTACCCGACTTTTTCCAGAAATGTGACGAGCAACGCCAAGGTGATTCATGTCGAACCTGCCTACGTCTCTCCATCGAGTGCTTGGGCTGGGGTCCCAAGCGTCCAGACTGGATGCGTGTATGTCCTCTTCGTCCGACAGAACTCTACCCGCATTTTTAATCCCAATCCAGGACAAACAGGCCGTCGAGGCCTACAAAGCTGATATCAAAGCACAGCTCACCCGTGCAGGCCTCATCCGAGGACAGCCTCGTTCTCGCTCAATTCGTCACTCCCCCACCGCCACTCACACACAACCACGCCCAGCCCCCTACCACAGCCCCTCCCTCCCAAACCCCACGCCGCCGACCCACCATTTTGATCACTCTGACAGGTATAATTACTTGGACCTCCTTCAAAGGCAGCGTCAAAACCCAGATCACCATATGATCCCCGGCATGCCCAGTGAGTGCATCCTTTCTCGTCATCCTTACTGTCATGAACCATTCTTCTAAATGATCGCCAGGTGGTTCGGCTTTTCGCCAGATACCAGATTATCACGATTCCACTGTCAACGGACTAGATTTTCACACCCCCTTTTTACCTTATCCCCAATCTGTCACCTCATCATCGTCGGGTTCACTCAACCTTGATTTTTCCCACCTGACCGAGGACCCAAGTACATTCGAGTTTGATTTGCGACCTCCTTCGCCCCTTGCCTCGTCAGCTTTTCCTGCCGATCAAACCAGTGTGCAAGATCACATCATTTATTATTTTGAGCATGTCCGCAAAATACAACTCATTTTCGCTGGCAACACATTCACCAATGCCACATATTCTGTAGGTCTCCGTTAGTGCCGTACAGCAACTTTTTTAACCGTGTTTCCCCCTAGTCAATTGTACAAGAACCCTCAGGAGCGGTAACAAACGCTGTCTGTGCGTTGGCTAGTTTACATTTTACCAGGAAGCGCATCGCGGAGGGCTTGGAGTCACCAGACCCGAATCTCGTTCATTCCTTCACGAGATATTTTCATAATGAAGCTCACTTCCAGCTTGACGCCGCGAAACATTTGCGGCATCGAAATGAGAGCGACGCTCTCGCCGCTTTGCATCTCGTGAGCTTCTCCCAGCTTTCAGGCGGCGAGACAGTCTGGCAGCCTGCATTCCAAGTCATGTGTGACTGGCTGTCCACAACTGGGCTCGTCACCCAAGATAATCCTTCATCAAGCCTCCAGGCCCTGAGCCCAACGAGCCAATTTCTCGTGAAGGCAACCTTGGTGGGTTGGTACTTATGCTGTCACGCGGGCGCCATCTGAAATTTCTCTCAGTGGCTTGATACTTTCTCAAGCATCACCCAGTTTCGTCCACCGAAATATCTTGGGCTTCTGAGGAAGTTGATAGAGGGAGGAGAAGGCCGGCCTGAGTCCACTGATGCAGAAGAATATCAATGTCTGCGAATGGATCTCGTAACAGGCTGTCCTGATGAAGCAATACTCGCACTGGCTGAAGTCGCTATGTTGGCTCACTGGAAAGCTATGGAACAGCGCAACAGCACGTTGAGCTATCGAGAACTTGTTCGGCGTGGCGACGATATCGAAGATCGGCTTCGTCGGCAACAGTCAGACCGGGTGTGTTCAAGCCCCGTTGAGCAGGCCCCACTGCATCCCAATGTCCCCCCGACGGGTACGGTCAGCGAAGTAAATTCTCCATTTCCGAATGAAGAATCGCGACGGCTGGTTGCAAAGCTTTTCTGTGAGGCTGCCGTCCTGTTTCTGAATCTCGTCCTCAGCAATGCAACCCCAGGTGCGTACCTTGGCAGCTGAAACCTTCTTGACGACTTATTGTGCATCATACAGGCGCAGCAGAGATACGAGAATCGGTGGATAAAACCGTTGAGTTATTGACAACAGTCAGACCATCGGACGTGGATCGCGCATTTGTGCTTCCGATATGTCTGGCAGGGAGCATGTCGGATGACCCCAGCTATCGGAATATATTCCAAGAACGACTGCGAGACCTCGATGGCAACATTGGCAATGTGATACAGGCGCGCCACGTCATGGAGGCTGTCTGGCGAAAACGCGACGTTAGCCCTGGAACAATAGATTTCCGGGAAACGCTACGAGACCAGAGCCCCAAATTGCTTTTGATTTGATATAGTCTAAAGTATCTAATCGATGGACATATGTAGTCGTTATACATTATACCCCAAAAGCATATACAAGATCGTCGTATACCCAGCTGCCGCTTTGTCTGTTGTACTGTATTGCACCTGTACCTTTTATTAGAACTAAATTATGATAGATGAATTACGTTCTCTCGCCGAACGGGAAATTGGAACCCTGTGGCGGACTCGTGCAGTTGCAGGGGTGGATATGTTGATGGTTCAGACAGGGGCGTGAGTACAGAGTAGCCTGGATAAAGCGACACCGGGACATTGCTTAAAGGTCCGTCCTTCCACTGGCAGCAATAATTATATAGGACTCAATGACTCATAACGAGCCCAGAAGAAGAATCGAGCTTTCCTTATTCCACAACCCAGACTATTAAGTGACCATTTACGAGACACGAGTGAACAGTCATCGACCGAGTGCCAAGGACGAAAGCCAATCTTCCTAGTATCCTTAGATAGTCATACATAGTTCCAGATCCACCTACGTAAGTAACGAAAATAAACGGTTTTTGCGGTACGATGTGAAAGGAAGCATTTAGGCCATGTCGGAGAGACGCAGTCCGATGTTCGTAGCCAGGGCAGCAAATAGAACGAAGCATAGAAAAGTGGGGCCGTATTTGTCATAGTACAATCCCTCGGCACGTCGTTCGCGTAGTCTGTAAGATCGATAAATAAAGATGCCAACTGAGTAGGCGATCGCGAGCAGGGCCGCAAAGGTGAAAAAGGTGGCACTGATCAGTCCTCGAGAATCTTCTGGAGGTGTAAAATTGAGGAGTGCTGTGGCAATTGTTGCGATGAAGACGGAAATGTTCATCCATTTCTGTCAAACGATGATGGAGATGAGTAAAGGTGCAGGAGAAGGATGGCGACAAAGAAATACCAGGAATGTTCTCTCGGCTGCGAAGTAAACTTTGGGTTCGATGCGAATCGGTATCGCAATCTTTTTACCGGCGGGGGCGGACCAGTCTCTTGACAGGATGCGGTCGTCTAAATCCCGACCTTCCCCTGTTTCCTCATCGTCTAGACACCGAGGTCTATCTTCCTGATCACGTTCATGATGGCTCTCGACCTCTCCCTCCCTGTTATTATCACGAGCACTGCTCACCCTCTCCTTCAATACCGCATCGAATTCAGAAGAGGGCGCCAGAGGGCTGATGAGCAATGCCCTTGCCTTTCCCTTAAAGAGAGTGGGGCTGCCAGCGTATCCACTCGGTGTGCCGGGATGAGCGGGATCAACAGCGGTCGCCTGGACTGGTATTTCTATTCCCCGCCGTTCCTCAAGCATTTTTTCTCTGTACGCAACTGCGGCTTTGACCTCGTCGCCGCTAAGGCCGGTTCTTCTATCCTCGTCCTTGGCGGGGTTGACCATCACATCGTCATCCTCCCCTTCAGATTCAGGCTCTACATACGACTGAATCTGGGACGACGACCGGGAAGGAGGTCCGGATGGGGCCCGCGATCCTCCACTTGAAGTTGTTCGCCGCTCGATGAGAGTGAGGTAGCCGGTGTCAGGCTTGAGAATATCAGTATCCACTATGAACATGGTTCAGAGAAAGACTTCGAAGTAATAAGAAGACCCGCCTACTTTGCGGTAACCAGAATGGGACTAGATCCACCCGATTTTGTAGGAGTGTCGCACATCCGTGAATGAATTTGCTATTAAAAAAGGATGTGATTGGAGAAAGCCAGCACGGTGTATGGGCGAGGCGAGTACCTGAATTTTGGCACGGCTTCCACGAGATGCGAACGAACGAGGTCTGTGACCCATTTGGGCGGTTCTTGGCCGAACTGAGTCTGGAGTTTAACTTCCAAGACTCCATACCTATACGAACAGAGTTTCAGACAACCAAAGAAACAGAAGAGGGTAAAGGCGGACTTGAATATTTCCTTGTCATCATCAGGGACTTGGGAAAAGGGAAAGTCAATTCCGACGTCAGTTCTTCGCCAATCATCGCCAGACCGGATGCGGCTATCCCAATTATCCTCACGGAGTAAGGTGAGCTCAGTATCGAGTGATATACGCACACGGGCATCACCCGGCAGCTGGAAAGCCGTGCGGTTGTAGAATGATCTCATGACTTGAACCGGAAACTTATTAACCCTTCATCAAATCATGAGCAGGGTTCAGGGAGTCACCTGGTTGGAGCTTTCTTGTGAGGATCGCGTATTGCACCTCATTCGCTAATTGTATCATAGAATCAACTTCCTGTTGGGTTTTTTTCCCCTTCGCAACAAGATCTTGAAATTCAGCATCGACAGTATACTCTCCGCGCAAGAAAGCGTTAACCAAATGCTGTTTGATCGGAAACCGGGCTTTGACAGATTTTTCGCCGGTCCAATCTTCACGATGGGTCTTGCGTTCGACGTATATCTGGGATGAGATGAGAGAGAGTCGACTCGCAACAGGACGGTGTAAAGAAAGACAAACTGTTTTGTTATCGACATCGCCGTACCATCGTAGGCGAATTGCTTCAGCTCCTTCGGTTTTTTCAAGACGTCCTAGATACAACTCGAGGTCTTCGTTATCAAAGTAGATGGACGTGATCGCTGCAGAGGATATGAGCCATGAGTAGAGAATAGACGAACGATCATGCCTGAATCTCGTGCATCGAACTCTTTCTCTGCATTAAAAACTGGAAGATTAAATTAGTAAATGGCGGCTATTAATACCATGGCATCCCAACCTAAGACCGGCAGGTTTCTCAGGATAGCCAACTTAAGTGGGACCAGGTTATCAGGATGGACCTGGGTCAGTATTGAGAGAGCAATTGATGTATGTAGCTTCACTGCCACACACCCAGTACTTGGTTGTCTGACGAACGAAAGCGCTCTGGCTTCCGCCTGCACTGGAATCACCGCGGACAGGATTTCCGCGAGTTCGCACAAGATCGTGGAGCCTGGAAAGTTTGACAATCAAGGCATCCCAGTTGTATTTATAGAACGGTCGTTTTTCCAGATAATCTTGGACAAAACTGGACTTGAGCGGGACCCCAGTTTGTTTCTTGAGAGGGAAATTTTAAAAGCAACTCGAAAGAGAAAGATGGCCTCACGTCATGTTTCTAGGTAAATATAGATTTAGGTCGGCCAGAATGGACGGCTGTGATGTGAAAAAAGCACCTTGAGAATTTTCATGAATCCCGTGATATTCAACTTGGTATAGAGAGCCAAGTCATGTACGTCTGCGACGAGGTTAGCAACTTCTTCTTCGAGCCTATGGAACCGAGCTTCGAGCTCATCGAAGGACTCGTTTTCGTCATCGGAGAGGTCGTCATCGGAGCCCTCGTCATGCGTATAAGCATTAACTTGTTGACTTTCCGTTTCTGCGGAAGGCATTAGACGGGGAGGGGGCTGTCTTTCGGTCTCTTCCTCGACGAGACGTTTCACTTGTTTCTCAGCATCGCGGATCCTACTAGCGAGTTCGGAGGTCTGAGAGGGAGTTTAATGGTTCCAAAGTCTGTTATGTGAAGGACACGAAAACATACCTTGGTTTTTTGGAAGTCATGGATCTTGTCTAGTTCTTTCTCCAAAAAATCCACGAAGCTTTGCTCATCCTCTGCATACCAACCGTATACGGTTGTGCGGTGCTGTTTAAGAGGGTGAGATGGCAAAGTCGAGTACTCTGGAAGGAATCATGCGAACTTTGAGTATTCGTTTAAGCTGATTATAGTCCAGGTAAAAAGGCCGCCATTCATCGTACAAGGATGTCTGTCACAGGGGGTGGGCTGTCATTGAGAATCAGTGGGTCCAAGGGATGCGCACTCGTATTTTGGTTCCGAACTTCATGTTGGACTAAGTCGTGTTATGACCCGCTAAGTAACGGCATGGAATGTTATTGATTGATTGCGTTATATAAGTAGATGATGGTCACCTCGCCAACCAGAAGTAAAGAAACCGACGACGAAATAACGAAGAGATAGGGATCAGACGAGAACGTAACGGTCGATCGGTGTGGGGCAAGAGGTGTTGTCACGAGGAGGTAGTCGTTTCGCACGATACATCTTGGTTCATCGCGTCATGGTACCCCTTACACCACCTTTGAATGGCCAGCACTCAAGCACCGTCACACGCACTAAAATTCTGCTCCTTGGTCTGCGAAGGTGCCTTCCATACAACAGTCTCTCCTCCCACCCTCATCTTTTGTTTCTCCAGGGCTGGGAAGACATCTATCCAACAGGTGCTCTTCAATAATCTCCCTCCAAAGCAAACATTCTACCTGGAGCCAACGATGCGGATTGTGAAGCATACATTCGAGTGCGTGCGTCAATAGTCGCCTTCGTCTCGCAGTGTCTTCGACCGTCAGTTTGCACTAGCACAGTCATTCCTCTGGAAATCTGGGACTGCCCCGGTAACATCACAGTCGAGGCATTGAATCTCCACTTTTCTCAGTTCTCCACAATCATTTTTGTTATCGACATCCGAGTATGTCTGCGCTCTCCAAGGCGTATGCATCTCTAACACACACACACACACCCAGGATCTGTATAATCAACCCATCTCCAAGCTGGTTGAGTTCCTTGTTGCGGCCTATCGATTCAATCCGAATGTAAATCTCGAGGTTTTTGTTCACAAAGCAGAGAAACTCCAAGAGGATGACAAGATTGGTATGGGGACGCACTTCTCTACTACATGCTTCCAAACTTATCCTTCGCCTTTCAAAGAGAATTTCAAGCAGATTCACGAGCGCGTTTCTGATCAGTTACTGGAAATATCACCGGAATACGAACAAGTTCAGCTGAATTTCCACCTGACGTCCGTCTATGATCATTCCTTGCATGAAGCTTTTTCAAAGGTGCTCCAAAAACTCATTGATTCGCTGCCATATCTGGAGGATCTGTTAAATGTGTTTTGTGCAGTGAGTTGATTAATTTTATTACCATATCTCGTCAGTCAAGGAATACCGGGCAGAATTCTCAGTCACCAAAGGCTTTCTTGTTTGATACAACCTCGAGGTTATACATCGCAACGGATGCTTCACCGGTAGATTCTGCCACCTACAACCTGTGCTGCGATTATTTGCAAATGTTAAATTCCTTTGGGGCCTTATACAAGTGAACATCCTTCTCCCCGCAGCTACTGAAATACTGAAGTTTAGAAATAGGTCTCTGACCGTCAACCCTCGCCGTCATCCATCTGTTACCCCACCACCGTCGGCTTCTTCAACAACTTCATCCTCGCCAATGCCCCCTATTTCATCGTCCTCGTCGTCATCGCGATCAAACGCAACTACCCGACGAGCCTCGTGCGACCTGTTCTACCCGAGTGCATCGACATCTCTCCACCCATTGACCCCTGGAACAACCTTGACGTATCACCTTGTCACACCACAACTGGCGTTATTGGCTCTATTACCGACAAGCGTGTTTGAAGGACGGAGAGGCCTGATAGAATTCAACGTCGTGTTCTTTCGGGAGGGAGTGCAAGAGATCTGTGAAATAGAGACGGAAGCGAGGTCCGGCGGATAATATTTGTGCTGCATGTTTCGTGTGATTATCCCCCGAGATGTGACCGACTGACTCATGGAACGCGCATGTTCATGCTATATCGGTCAGTAGAACCAGGAAAACGGTCGCATGACACAGGGAAAAGCATAGATGTGATTTTAGAATGACAGATTTGCTTGACTTGCACCCGCGTGGTATTGATACGCGTCGCCAGCGATGCGGTCACGTGCGACTTGTCATAAATTTCCGTTGGGGCGGTAATTTTATTTGGGTCTGGGGTTAGGAACGTTTATAATAACATTCTTTGGTGACCTTGCCCTCCTACACACCACCCCATTCTCTCTCAGAAGGCTGATGTCCAGCTCTACTGGAATGGCAATTCCTAACGGCCATCCAACACAGAAGATCACTACCCGTCCTTTGATTATTTCTCGCGGAGAGATCAGGGTGAGTGCGCATACACCTACTCCTTGGATCCATTATCGATGACCCCGCCAGCTCGCAATTCCCGTATCCACAAACTCAGACGAATGGATCGCGGCCGAAGTCCTAAGGGATGAATTTGCCCATACTCAGTCGCTTCTCCCGGCTGTAGATGCGACAACCGATTTCGAAAACCCGAGAGAAGCCAGCATCGAACTTTATGCCAAATTCCTTGGTTTTATCGCGGCAAACGTGCACGCAGATGGCCAATCGATCCAAGCTCGCACCTCACTCCTCCTCAACGCGCTCACACACTTTACTTCCGCGTATACGTCGACGAAAGATATCCACAGCTTGACTGCGCCTTTTGGCACGGAGACCCGCAAGGTCATTCTCTCCGCATATTTTGAAGCTATCGCTGTACTTCAAGGCCAAGGCGTGGTAGAAATCCCCAGCGGACCTGAGCCCGCCCTCTTAAGCGCTGCCGCCAAAGGTAAAGCTTCCGTTTTTGCACTGTTTGGGGGCCAAGGAACAAATGAGGTTTATTTCGATGAGCTGCAAGCATTGTACGACATCTACAAGCCTTTTATTGCTCCCTACCTCTTCTCTACTATTCAAGTTCTCCAATCTCTCGCCGAGGACGAAGAGGATACCACTTACTACACATATGGATTCGACATCATCAGGTGGCTCGACGACCCTTCCTTACGTCCCTCTGTTCAGTACTTGGCCTCTGTCCCGATCTCATTTCCCTTGATCGGCCTTACCCAATTGGTCCAGTATCTTGTTGTATGCAAAGTAGCCGGACTCACTCCTGGCGAGCTACGTGCACGCATCTCTGGCGCGACAGGCCACTCTCAAGGGCTAGTATCCGCTGTGGTCCTCGCGGCATCCGCGACCTTCGAATCCTTCATTGAAAACTCCTGCAAAGCGTTGAAATGGCTGTTTTATTCGGGTCTGCGTGGCCAGCAAGCATTCCCTGTCGTTTCCGTGGAGCCCAACCTTGTTCAAGATTCAGTCAATGGGGGAGAGGGAGTTCCTAGTCCTATGTTGTCAATCACTGGGTTAAACCTTCACGAAGTCGAATCTCATATCACGAAAACAAATGCACATCTCCCCAGTAACTCTCATTTGCACGTATCTCTCCATAATGGGCCACGCGCTTTTGTTATCACAGGGCCTGCCCGTGCCTTGCACGGCCTCGTCAACAGTCTCAGAAAAGTCCGTGCCCCGAGTGGGTTGGATCAAAGCAAAATACCCTTTTCGCAGCGGAAGCCTGTCTTCTCAGTCCGCTTCCTTGTTGTGGGCGTTCCTTATCATAGTGCGTATCTTAGCGGAACCACCGATCAGCTCCTGGAAGACCTCGAGGAAGATTTATGGCAACCGCAGGATTTGAAGATTTCAGTTTTCAATACGGAAGATGGTCATTATTTCCTATTTTCTCTATCCATGTGTGACTGACAACACTCCAGGCTCTGATATGCGTCTCTTGAGCACGTCCATAACGCGGTCGTTGTGTGATCAAATTTTCCTTTCACCAATTCACTGGACCAAAGCTACCAATTTCCCTGCCTCCGCCACACACGCCATCGATCTCGGTCCTGGTGGTCTCAGCGGTATCGGCCCGCTCACGGCTCGAAATTTGGATGGGCGTGGTGTTCGGGTCATAGTTGCTGGTGATCGTGGAAAGGGAGACGTGGAGCTGTACAACTCGACGGATATCATCTATGAAGCGTGGTGGAGCAAGGAGTGGGCCCCCAGCTTGGTGCGAACTCGGTTAGTACACCACGAAGATCTTGATATCCTGCTAATAGTTCGTCAGTGATGGTTCCATTCATCTCGATACACCTTTCTCTCGCCTCTTAGGTAAACCACCCATCATGGTGGCTGGGATGACACCGTCGACTGTCAAAGCTGGCTTCGTTAGCGCAGTCCTAGATGCAGGATATCACGTCGAGTTGGCTGGCGGCGGTCATTACAACGCCGCCGCTCTCCGTTCCAAGGTCGCTGAGATTCAGAAGAACATTCCTGCTGGCGTTGGCCTCACACTCAACTCACTATATATCAACCCTCGTCAGTTTGGCTTCCAATTTCCGCTGTGGCAAGAAATGCGCAAAGAAGGCCTTCCCATCGAAGGCTTTTGTGTCGCGGCCGGCATTCCCAGCATTGAAAAAGCTGCCGAGATTATTGACGGTTTGAAGACCGCAGGAATCAAGCATGTGTCTTTCAAACCTGGCTCTGTTGATGGCATTAGACAGGTTGTCAACATCGCTGCGGCGAATCCTACCTTCCCGATTATCCTGCAGTGGACCGGTGGTCGTGCTGGTGGACACCACTCTTTTGAAGATTTCCATCAGCCCATTTTAGCGACGTACAGGACTATTCGCAGACATCGGAACATATACCTGGTAGCTGGCTCTGGTTTCGGGTCAGCGGACGATGTCTGGCCCTATCTCACTGGTGATTGGTCCACAGACCGCTTTGGTGTTCAACCCATGCCCTTCGACGGTTTCCTGTTCGCAAGTCGAGTTATGGTCGCCAAGGAGGCCCATACCGGTCCGTCCGTGAAGGACCTCATCGTCGCGGCTGCCGGTGTCGACGATGCCGCTTGGGAGGGAACCTACACGAAACCCACTGGTGGTATTCTTACGGTTCGTTCGGAGTTAGGCGAACCAATTCATAAAATTGCAACTCGCGCCGTGCAACTTTGGAAGGAGTTCGATGACACTGTCTTCGGCTTGCCCAAGGAAAAACGGGCTGCCTGGCTGGCAGAGCGTAGGGAGGAAGTTATCAGGAAATTGAACAAAGATTTCGCGAAGCCGTGGTTTGGATGGAAGAAGGATGGGAGTGTCGCACTCGTCCTTGGTGATATGACTTACCAAGAGGTGGTTCTCAGGATGATAAGATTGATGTTCGTCGCTCACGAGCAGCGCTGGGTTGATCTTTCCCTGAGGAACTTGACGGGTGATTGGTTGCGTCGAGTTGAGGAAAGATTTGCTGATGTTAATGTCACTGCTGCGAAGGCGTCGATCCTGCAGTCCTATGCCTCCCTCGATGATCCCTTGCCCTTCGTCGAGACTTTTTTCGAGACTTACCCTTTGGCAACCGATCAACTCCTTGCCTCTGAGGACACTGCTTTCTTCCTCGCCATTTCTCAGCGGCCAGGACAGAAACCAGTACCCTTTATTCCTGTCCTTGATTCTCAGTTCGAAGTTTGGTTCAAGAAGGTAAGCCACTTCTATTCTGTATGAGTTAATATCTCAAAAGCATTTGCAGGACTCCCTTTGGGCTGCGGAGGATATTGAGGCGGTCTTTGATCAGGATCCACAGCGTGTGTGTATCCTCCAGGGACCTGTCGCCGTGAAAGGTTCCATTGTCAAGGATGAACCTGTGAAACAGCTTTTGGGTAATATTAACAGAGACCTTATCCAACGTATCCTGGAACAGAAGTACAAGGGTGATGACCGTTTAATCCCGACGATTGATTACTTGAGCCACCAACCTCCTGTTGTCGCCCCACAGCTATCAGGCGTCAAACGCTCCGTGGACGACAATGTCGTCGTTTATAAAATCAGCAAAACGGTTCCCGAAACTGATATCTGGCTAGCAACTCTCGCCGGTCCTAACTTGAACTGGTTAACGGCGCTCATTATGTCCCCTATCATCGTCCAAGGCTCCTCCTACATCGATAATCCTATTCGTCGTATCTTGAAACCTCGCCCGGGGCAGAAAGTTGTCGTGACAAATCAGGGAAGCGTACCAGGTCGTGTTACCATCTACGGAGGGGCCCGCTCGTACGGGCTCCATAAACCCGACTTTAAGGCTCTGGAAATCGTATTCCAGAGCTCTTCAAATTCGATAGACATTACTCTCTACGAAGATCGTCAAGATGTCACCTTGCCACTCATTCTGCAGTTCCAGTATCAACCCTCGTCCGGCTACGCCCCCATTCACGAACTCGCTGCCGGGCGAAACAAGCGCATCAAAGAATTCTACTGGAAGCTCTGGTACGGGGACGATGCTGTCCTTCCTGAGATCGATATTCGGGAGACCTTCGTCGGTCCAGTGGTTACCATTGATGCCGACGACGTTGAACAATTTTGTGCCGTTGTTGGCAATCAAACTGAAGCTTTCAAGGCTGTCCGAAGTGAGACCGTCCAGGCTCCGATGGACTTCGCCATTGTTACTGGGTGGAAGGTATGCCCGATCCCGCTGATTGACTTTTGCCTCGACATTAATTTTGATTTTTCGAGGCCATCATGAAATCTATTTTCCCTTCAGCTATCGATGGCGATTTGTTGAAACTGGTTCATCTTTCGAATGGTTTCCGGATGGTTGCCGGCGCCAAGCCCCTTCAAGCCGGGGATGTCTGTCGTGCAGAAGCGCGCATCGTTTCCGTCACCAATGCCAACGAAGGGAAGATCGTCAAAGTCAAGGGTTACGTTTGTCGCGAAGGCGCGAAGGTTATCGAGGTCGTCTCCTCTTTCCTATATCGCGGACGCTTCCTCGATTTTGAGAACACCTTTGAAACATTCGAAGAGCCTGATTACATCGTGCCTTTCACCACTGATGCAGATGTTGGAGTTCTGCAATCCAAGGAATGGTTCCATTGGGACCATTCTAAGCCTTTGTCAGCTGGCACGTCCTTGATCTTCCGCATCCATTCACAGGTTTCCTTCAAGGATCAGAACTCCTACCGGAATGTTTCTGTATCAGGAGAGATCTTTATCCGAAACCAGCTCAAGGTCCTGATTCAAGTTGGAAGCATCAAGTTCCAACAAGATAATTCGCACGGAAACCCCGTCCTGGTGTATCTTCAGCGTCATGGCAGTGCGGAAGGCATTATCACACCACTGTCCGGTGATGGCTACGATCTCGTCAAAGACGAAGGATCGACTGGTTTTAATACACCTTTCACCAACGAGCCCTACTCTCAAATCTCAGGTGATTTCAATCCCATCCACGTCAATCCATACTTCGCCGACTATGCTTCCCTTCCCGCCACCATCACTCATGGCCTCTGGTCAAGCGCTGCCACTCGCCGCTACGTCGAAAACGTCGTTGCTCAGGGTCACCCGGGCCGTGTCTTGGCGTACGTCATCTTTCGCTCTTCTTGAATTCTTACTGATCGACCTTGTAGTTATAATATGTCTTTCGTGGGCATGGTTCTTCCTAACGACGACTTGAATGTTAAGATCCGCCATACGGGAATGCGGGACGGCAACATCGTTGTGAAGATTGAAACATACAACTCTCGCGGCGAAAAGGTTCTGGATGGCTCTGCCGAAGTTTCCCAACCTGCCACTGTCTACGTCTTTACCGGTCAAGGCTCCCAGGAACCAGGGATGGGGATGGATTTATACAACAACTCACCAGCAGCTCGTGCTGTTTGGGACGGCGCGGACGCTCATCTTCTTGCCGTTTATGGCTTCTCCATCATCAAAATCGTCAAGGATAATCCAAAAGCTAAAACTATACATTTCGGCGGTATCAAGGGTCAAGCCATTCGAGAACGATACATGGACATGGCGTACGACACCATGGACAAAGACGGAAACATTAAGACCCTCCCCCTTTTCGCAGACATTGACAATCGCACGTCAAGGTATACCTTCAGTCACCCTAACGGCCTGCTTTTCGCCACCCAATTTGCCCAAATTGCCCTTGTGGTCACCGAGAAGGCTGCTTTCGAAGACATGCGGGTGAAAGGTTTTGTTCAGAGAGGTTGTGCCTTCGCTGGCCACTCCCTGGGCGAGTATTCCGCATTGGCATCTATTGCAGATGTCCTGCCGATATCTGCACTTGTCGATGTTGTGTTCTACCGAGGAATCACGATGCAACGCGCCGTTGAACGTGATTCTCAAAACCGTTCAAAATATGCAATGTGTGCGGTCAACCCAAGCCGAATTTCCAAGACATTCAGTGATGCCGCATTGCGAGAGGTGGTCGACAGCATCGCCGTTATCTCGGGTTCACTTCTCGAGATCGTCAATTATAACGTGGAGGTCTGTGATACTTTGATCCAGTCCCTATCACTTCTAATACTGCAACACAGGGTCAGCAGTATGTTTGTGCCGGAGAACTTGTTGCTTTGCAGACCATGACAAATGTCCTCAATTATCTTAAGGTGCAGAAAATCGACATAGCGAAGGTCTGTTTGCTGTCAATCTTCCGATCTTTTTCGCAAATAACTCTTACTTGAAGCTCATGGCGGCCTATACTGTGGACAAGGTCAAAGAAATGCTTGGCGACATTGTGAAATCTTGCCACCAAAAGGCAAAAGAGCAAGAGCAAAGTGACGGCGGCTACATCAAGCTTGACCGCGGATTTGCTACTATCCCTCTTCCAGGTATCGATGTCCCCTTCCACTCGAGGTATTTATGGGCCGGCGTGATGCCGTTCCGTGCCTGTCAGTTGCCAAATTTTCTTGTTCGTCATTATCTGTCTCACTTTCGTTGCAGATTTGTCCAAAAAAATCAACCCCAATCATCTCAATCCCGACATGCTCATAGGCAAATACATCCCCAACCTTATCGCCAAACCTTTCGAAGTATCTCGAGAATACGCTCAGATTATATACGATCAAACTTCCTCCCCTCGTCTTGATAGGGTGCTGAAGAAATGGGATGAAGATGACTGGGCCAGCCCTGAACAGCGGCAAATGCTAGCCTACATTATCCTCGTCGAGCTTCTCGCGTACCAATTTGCATCCCCGGTTCGGTGGATAGAAACTCAAGACCGATTGTTCACCCAATTCAAGTTTGAACGCTTCATCGAACTAGGTCCTTCCCCGACGCTGACCGGGATGGCGATGCGTACCTTGAAGGCTAAATACGAGACGATCGACGACTCTGTCAGTCACAACAGGACAATCCTCTGCCATGCAAAAAATGTCAAGGAAATTTATTACCAGTATGAAGACGAACCGGAGGCTCCAGCTTCTGAGGGCACTTCTATCACCACATCCTCTACCCCAATCTCCGCCCCAGTTGCTCCCAGTGCCCCCGCCCCCCCTCCCGCTGTGCCGTCAGGTCCAATTGCATCCATCGAGGATGTACCAATCAAGGCTATGGACATACTCACTGTCATCGTCGCCCAGAAATTGAAGAAGCGTGTCGACGAAGTCCCTCTTGGGAAAAGCATCAAGGATCTTGTCGGTGGAAAGTCCACTTTGCAGAATGAAATCCTAGGTGACCTACAACAAGAATTCACCTCTGCGCCCGAAAAGGGAGAAGAATTACCCCTAGAAGAACTGGGGTCTACTCTCAACTCAGGCTTCAGCGGATCTCTCGGAAAGTATAGCAACAGTCTTATCTCGAGGCTCGTCGGGGGTAAAATGCCTGGGGGTTTCAACGCGTCTGCCGCAAAGGCCCATCTTTCCAAAAGCTGGGGCCTTGGACCCTCTCGCTCTGACGGCGTCCTGTTGTTGGCTACGACTTTGGAACCCGCTAAACGACTCGGATCCGAAGCCGAGGCCAAGACTTGGCTCGATGGCGTGGTCACCATCTATGCACAACGTTCCGGAATTTTGCTTGCTGCTCCCGGTGCCGGCGCTTCTCCTGGCGGCGCGGGCCCGACGATCAACAGTGAAGAGTTCTTGAAATTCCAAGCGCGACAGGAGCAGTTTTCCGCCCAGCACGTGGAACTCTACATGCGATACCTTGGTCGTGATTCTCGGGCCGGCGAGATCGCCTTTGATAAAGAGAAGGCTACCACGGTTGCTCTGCAAGCAAAACTTGACAGCATTACAAAAGAGCATGGTGATATCTACATTGAAGGCATTCAGCCTCGCTTCGATGCAATGAAAGCCCGACACTTCGACTCCTCTTGGAACTGGGTGCGACAGGATGCCCTTCTTATGTACTACGACATTATCTTTGGCCGCCTTACCACCGTTGATCGCGAGATCACTGCTCGTTGCATTGCCCTTCTGAATCGAGCGGACCCCGAAATGCTGGCATACATGCAGTATAACATTGATCAATGTGATCCCTCGAAAGGTGAAACATACAAACTGGCCAAGGAATTCGGTCAACAGATGATAAACAACACGCGCGAAGTCATCGGAAAGCCTCCGGTCTACAAAGACGGTCCGTTTCGAATCTATCAGGAAAGTATTCTTCTTCTCTAATCATAATTTTACAGTGACCTTTCCGACTGCTCCGCATACGGAAGTAACAGCCAAGGGAGACATACTTTATTCCGAGGTCGTTCGTGAGAATGTTCGTAAACTGGAAGCCTACGTTGAAGAGATGGCTAGCGGGGGAACGGTTTCTGGTGTTGTCAATATTCAAAAGGTTCAGGACGACGTTCTGAAACTATGGACTGTCGTCAAATCGCAGCCAGGCATCAGTCAGGAGCAGAAGAACCGCATCAAGGCCCTGTACGAGGGAGTTGTTCGATCTTTGCATCAAGAGCCGGAAGCAGTGTCTCGCACCAATCCCCCACCACGTAGCCGGCGCTCCTCTTCTCAGTTCCTCCGTCCCGAGGTGTCTGGCATCACTTCTATCTCATCCGACACAGTGCCCCTCCTCCACTTGAAGCGGAAAGTGGGGACAAACTGGGAGTACAGTAGTAACCTCACGGGTGTCTACCTGGATATCTTACACGAAATTGCCACATCGGGAACCACATTCCAAGACAAAAATGCTCTACTCACCGGAGTCGGCAAAGGGTCAATTGGAATCGAAATCGTCAAGGGCCTCCTCGCGGGTGGAGCGCGTGTCGTCATCACAACCTCGAGTTATAACCGAAGGACCGTCGAATACTATCAATCGATCTTCCACTCATGTGGCAGCCGCGGTTCTGCGCTTACTGTCGTACCGTTCAACCAAGCATCCAAACAAGACGTCGAGGCACTTGTGGACTATGTGTATGCCAATCTGGGCATGGATCTCGATTATATCATCCCTTTCGCTGGTATCCCAGAGAACGGCCGCGAGATCGATGGCCTGGACGATAAATCCGAACTCGCGCACCGTATGATGCTCGTCAACCTTTTGCGTATCCTTGGTGCAGTCAAAAACAAGAAAGCAAGTCGTCACTTCGTCACGCGGCCTACCCAAGTGATTCTTCCGCTTTCCCCAAATCACGGTTTGTTTGGGAATGACGGTCTTTACTCCGAGTCCAAAATCTCTCTTGAAACCCTCTTCCAACGTTGGAGCTCGGAGAGTTGGGGCGAGTATCTCTGTCTGGCAGGCGCCGTAATTGGGTAAGCTTTTCCAAAAGTCGAGCACTTGTCACTGGCTTACCACGCACTTAGCTGGACTCGTGGCACTGGTCTCATGGGTCCTACCAACATTGTCGCTCACGAGTTAGAGCGTTATGGCGTGAGGACTTTCTCGGCCAAGGAGATGGCGTTCAATATCCTTGGCTTGATGCACCCGCTCCTGTTTAGCATCACGCAAGTTGAACCCATCTGGGCTGATTTGAATGGAGGAATGGACCGACTCCCAGACCTAGCTGAAATAACTGGTCGCATCCGAACCAGTCTCCTCAAGAAGGCTGATCTTCGTCGTGCCATCGCTCGCGACAACTCTGCTGATTTCAAAATTATTCATGGAGTAGAAGCAGAGCGCCTCCTCCAGACTGTGGATGTTCTCCCCCGTGCTAATTTCCAATTTAGCTTCCCGACTCTGGAGTCTGATGCTTCACTGAGGGACGTCGCACATTTACGTGGACTAATAGACCTCGACAAGGTTGTGGTCATCACCGGATTCGCCGAAGTCGGCCCTTGGGGAAGCTCTCGAACCCGCTGGGAGATGGAGGCAAGGGGTGAATTTACCATTGAAGGTTGTATCGAGATGGCTTGGATGATGGGCTACATCAAACATTCGGACGGGCGTCTGAAAGATGGATCACTTTACGTCGGTTGGGTCGATAGTAAGACCAACGAGCCCGTGGATGATAAGGATGTCAAAGGCCGTTACGAGAAGGAAATTCTAACCCACGCAGGTGTCCGTTTGATCGGTATGAATGATGGTATGCGTCGTCCTCCGTATTTTCTAACCTCGTCTTCCAAGAACCCGAACTTTTCCGCGGCTATGACCCCAACAAGAAAGTGTTCAACCAAGAAATCGAACTCATTCACGATCTGGAACCAATCGAAATCGCAGAACCTGAGGCGCAAAAGTTCAAACTTCAGCATGGCGACAAGTGTGATATTTGGGCGGGCGAGGCCGGTCAGTGGTTTGCCAAGCTAAAGAAGGGTGCATATGTCTTCGTCCCAAAAGCATTCAAGTTCAGCAGGACTGTCGCAGGACAGATCCCAACAGGATGGGATGCTGGTCGGTATGGTATCCCTGACGATATCATCGCTCAAACAGATCGGGCAACCCTCTGGGCTCTCGTCTGCACGGCTGAGGCTCTCAATATGTCTGGCATTACGGATCCGTACGAGCTCTATAAGCACATCCATCCCTCGGAGGTGGGCACCTCGTTGGGAAGCGGTATGGGAGGTGTAACGAGCATGGCGAAAATGTTCAGAGACCGCCGCGATGAGCGAGAGGTTCAGAACGATATTCTTCAAGAAACGTCAGTCTCATGCATGCAACCTGTGGCGTTACGCCTGCTAATCTCCCTCCCCTGTCCAGGTTTATCAATACCACAGCTGGCTGGATTAACCTTCTTCTGTTATCATCCAGTGGACCTGTCAAGATCCCAGTTGGAGCATGGTAAACTTTTTTTCCAGCGGCCCTCATCTGTCGACTTACCCTGTGTAACAGCGCGACAGCCCTTCAATCCTTGGAAATTGCATGTGACTCGATCGTTTCAGGCAAAGCGAAGGTCATGATTGCCGGTGGATTCGATGACATCAGTGAAGAAGGGTCTTACGAGTTCGCCAACATGAAAGCAACCAGCAATGCTGAAACTGAACTCGCAATGGGTCGTGAACCCACAGAAATGTCTCGGCCAGCAACAACATCCCGTGCAGGGGTACGTGCATCGAACCTTACCCCCCGCGAAATGCTCAACCGTTTCTTCGTCCCCTGTAGTTCATGGAAGCCCAAGGCACGGGTGTTCATATCGTCATGAGCGCGAAAACAGCCCTGGATCTTGGCGCTCCCATCCGTGGCATTCTCGCTTTCACCTCGACGGCTACGTACGATTTACGCCCACCCATACATACTAATATCTCTGGCGACTGACGTTCTATTTCAGTGACAAAGCCGGGCGGTCGGTTCCTGCTCCAGGTCGGGGTGTTCTTACGATTGCCAGAGAAGTTCCTTCGAAACACCCTCTCCCAATCCTCGATGTAGCTTATCGCTCACGTCAACTTGCCTTTCGACGAACGCAAATTTCGCAGTGGTTGGCCTACGAACACGCCGAACTTCAGCAAGAGCTTGACTCGCGCAGACAGCAGGAGGGGTTGGTTGACGACGACTACTTCTCGTCGCGGGTTGCCGACATTGAGAATGAAGCTTATCGGCAAGAAAAAGATGCATTGGGGATGTACGGCATGCTTGAGGGCACTGACCCTCGTATAGCACCTCTTCGTCGAGCACTCGCCGTGTGGGGTTTAACCGCAGACGATATCGGGGTGCTTTCAATTCATGGTACCAGTACCAATGCTAATGTAAGCGGTTCTTGTATACTCTGTGGCGTTTCTCAATACCCCGACCTTCAGGAAGAGAATGAGACCAAGATCTGGAATGATATTTTTACAACCATCTCGCGTACTCCAGGTAATGCTGTCCCGATTATGGCCCAGAAGTCCCTTCTAGGTCATGCAAAGGGTGGAGCTGCGGCGTGGCAGATGGCCGGTCTCATACAGACAGTCACGACTGGTATTGTCCCAGGCAATCGTAACAGCGAGTGAGTGGATCATCTCTGCAAAGCCAGTTCACCCCTGACATGAGAATTAGTAACATCGACTCGCACTTCAAGGACCGCACCTTCCTGATGTTCCCATCGAAGTCCATTCATACCGATGGCATCCGAGCCGGGGTTATGGTAAAGGACCACTTATGACTAGTTGAAAACATAAGCTTATATTGTTGATTTTCTAGTCATCCTTCGGCTTTGGGCAAGTCGGTGGCACAGCTCTCATTTTACACCCGCGCCATCTTTTCGGAGCATTGGACCCCACTTATTATGAAAGTTACAAGGGACGCCACCAGCTCCGATCACTGGAATGCTACAAAGCCATGAGCGATATGATGATCAAGAATTCGCTGGTCAAGATCAAAGACCATCCTCCTTATCTTGGTGACATGGAGGGCAAGGTGTTACTGAACTCGACCGCGAGAGCGACCTTCAACCCCAAAACAGGAGCATATTCCTTTACAGGCAAATTGACCACCGAGGTTTCGCTTGATACATCCAACGCCGAGGCCCTCGCAACCATTGCTGCTGCAGGTGGAATCCAGGAGTCTCCCGTAGCGGGTTCGCTTGGTATCGGTGTCGACCAAGGTTTGTTCATTTCCCCCACTGAATGCAAGCTGGTGAATCATGGTTTTCAGAGTTGATCTCGGCTGTCCCGTCCCATAACCCGACCTTTGTATCCCGCAACTTCACTGAGGCAGAGATTGCTTATTGTCGTTCTCAACCCTCCCCTCCCTCTTCATTTGCGGCTCGGTGGGTCGGAAAAGAGGCTGTTTTCAAGTCGTTGGGTGTCAAATCCAAAGGGGCTGCTGC
>Ga0307516_10000219_pt1 | contig 74323 bp, 72 predicted proteins | sample 19_EM_MG_FD_203310 | JGI IMG/M metagenome (GOLD analysis project Ga0307516, IMG submission 203310) | Populus trichocarpa ectomycorrhiza microbial communities from riparian zone in the Pacific Northwest, United States - 19_EM | ecosystem: Host-associated > Plants > Roots > Unclassified | place... | reverse complement strand
TCTTAAGAACTCCACTATAACCTAGTGTGAGGACTTCTGGTCAATATAAACTTCCCCCTTCACATTTCTGTTGTTTGATTCTTGTAAGCCTGCGAAAGCCTAGTAATAGGTTTAGTGTGTCTTAACATTCTATTCCAAACCAGCACATATGCCAGCCCCTTCTCCAAAGATCTGGCCATCAGCCTAGATGACCTTCTCCAGAGTCGGACTCAATGTTACTCATAGGGGTCAAATGGTCATCTACTATAGTAGGATCACAAACTCTTGAAGCCTTGATGTTGCACTCAACAATCTCTTGAAGACTGGAGTGGAAAATCAAAGGCATTATTGGACATGCAAATATCAAGAAGCAAAGATCACAGAGCACAGCTCTGGGCAATGGTGAGGATGTTGAAGAAAGGTAGAAGGGTGGTGTTGAGGGTGTGAGGTGTGAGCAGACAATAGAGATAAGTCTTATTCTTCTGTTAGGGCAACCACTTAACTATCTTCTCAAAGCATAATCCAAAGACTATGCTGAGAATCAAGCATTGTGGCTCATACATAGATAAGCTTAGAGAGAGAGAGAGGATGATAGAGGAAAGTGCCAGTTTATATTGACTTTAGATATCACCACAGTCAAGTGGGAATCCTAAGAGAATAAGACTAGAGTTTACAGGCTTTGTGCTACTCTATATATATTATACTAGCCTAGGCTTATCATTCAATAAGATATGGTCCAGATATCCTCCAATTGGATATGATCCTGCTATCAGATGAGTCAGAGATAAGAAGATAAGAAGATAATGTGTGAAAGAAAGAACATATAAGGAAATAGCTGAGTAAGAATATAGTTTGGCTGAATAAGAATAAGATTTGAGTATAAGCAGTATGAAGTAATGGCTTGGCATTGAGTCAGCAGTGTAGAGTAATACCAAGCAACTGTCAAATCTTATAATAATGTCCACAAGACCAAACAATGATAAAATGTAAAAGATTAAATAAAGAGCTGATCCATAACAACCAAACTGAAATCAAATAAGTGTTAGATAGTTCATTCGATAAGATGAAAGAGACATAGCTGATAAGATAAGATGATAAGACAAGGGGCTGTTTTATAACACTACACCTCCTTCTCTGCCCACCCCTTTCACCATATTACAGTGGCAAGCAAGACATCCACTGCCCACCACCTTTGCCATGTCATAATGACAAGCAGGGCATCCATCTTCTGCCACTTTCACTACATCACCATGACTAGCAGGATAGCCACAATCCTTCTCTACATACCCTTCTCACCATATCACAGTAACACCCTGACCCCATCCTGATCCATCCAACCTTGTCCCACTCTCTTCACATCCTGTCCCATCCTCCTCACATCCTGTCTCACCTTCCTCACATCCTGTCCCACCCTCCTCACATCCTGTCTAGTGTTTGAAGGTCCAGTTACACAACCACAAATTAACTGTAACCTAATCTAACCTTAACTGGTCTTTAACTGGACTGTGGTTAAGGTTAAAGCAAATTTGGGCAGAAGCAGTTAAGGTTAAATGATTTCACAGGATTCTCTTAACCAAAAATTAACCAGTTATAACTGGTTATAACTGGTCAATTGATATTTCAACAATATCCAGGGGTTACATCCAAAAAAACCTTCAAAACTGATTTTAAAAAAATGGCCAAAAACATTGAAATTTGTACATTTTTGAGGGTTTTCTTTACATTTCTTATGGATAATGACCTATAAAATGTTGCATACATGGACTAATAACTGTATTCTATCAAAATACATCAATTAAAAATTGGTTTAACTAGTTAAAACTGGTTAAAAATCCTTAACTGGTACTACAGTTAGGTTAATATAAATTGAGATTTGCAATTAATTTTAACTGGTTAAGACCAGTTATGGTTAGGTTATAGGATATTTTGAAGTCCCCTCTAACCGGTTAAGGTCCAGTTAATCCAAAAAAGGCAATTTAACTGGATCTAACTGGACCTTCAAATACTAATCCTGTCCCACCCTCTTTACATCATAACCAACCTCTCATCCCTCATCTCACTGACCCACCCACTGCTGCTGCTCACCTATCCACCAATTAGCATGAAGGTAGTGGCTGAGGGACACATCCTTGACAGTCAAGAAGAGTTGGGGTTTGGAGATAAACAGGCAAGTGGAGAACATTTATGATCATTTTGGATGTATGGTAGATATTGGCTCCAGACACATTTATGTTATCCATCAGTTCTCCATATATACCCTATTCTCATTATCCCACCCCCTCATGCTACTGGAAAATGTCAAAAAGCACAATGTCACCCAATTTTATTCCACTCCCACAGCCATCCCAATAACAGCAACAGTGTGTGCACAGGAATGAATTATGACAGTATGTAACTTATATACATGTTATGTCTCACTGTTACTCTATGTCATGCTGACATATCAGCTTGCCTCTTTGTCAATACTCCCTCTCAAGCCAAAGATAGGCCTAGTCTGGCCACATGTCGGCAGAATTTATTAGGGGTGAGTGATTTGGTTAGTACATATGTCACCCATGTTTTGTGGATCATGGCAATCATCAAGATATACAGATTTGTCTTGTATGCGATCTTGTAACCAGTGCCATCTGATTATGATGTGTTTAGACTGTTTGTGGAATCCAGGGTTTTTTGCCATTATGATTGACCTATTGTTATCCCCTAAGATGAGTACTGGTTGCTCTTGTTGGTAACCCAGTTCCTTATATAAGGTTTTGATCCATATGGCCTCATGCACAGCTTCATATAGTGCCATGTATTTGGCTTCTGTGGATGACAAGATGACTGTCGTTTGTTTCTTTGATATTCAAGTAATGGCTGCTCCATTTGCGAGACAGATGTATCCCAATGTGAATCAGTATTCCTCAGTGTTGGTATAGGCAGCATCCGAGTAATTATAGAAGAGGTTCTCCTTCTGGAGATAAGATTTATTGGCTTTATATGTGAGCCCATATTGCCTCATTCCTGCAAGATAATGAAGTAATTATTTTGCAGCAGCATAGTGGGTTTACTTGGGTTTGCCATGAATCAACTGAGTTGACTAATGGCATATACAATATTGGGGCATGTTGCATAGGTGAGAAATTGAAGGGCTCCAAGGAGACTAGCATAATCATTGCTACAGTCTCCATTGATTCCTTCTGAGTTCAGTACAAGCTGTACATTGGGATCTAAGGGCTTTTCACAGGTTTAATCTTTTCCAGATCCATTCCTTCACATTTGAGGATGGATTCAACATATTTAGACTGCAAAATAGTGATGGAATTTTTGCTCATGGTGACTTTGATCCCAATGATTTTCATAGGTTCTTCTATATCCATTATATCAAATATGGAGTGTGACTCAATCTTTAGGCTTTCTATTATCAGATCCAAATTTGTAAAGATCAAGAGGTTGTCAACCCAGACAGTTATTATTTCTAGATTACTGGCTCTTTGCCTCATGTAAAAGCATGGATCAGACTGTAATGGGTTGAACTCTTTTGATGTGAGTCATTTATCAAGCTCATGGTTCCATTCTTGACCTGCCTGTTTTAGACCATAGAGGGTTTTGATCAACCAGCATATTCGTCCAGTTCCATCATCAAACTCTTTGAGTTGTTGCATGTAAACCCTTTCAGATAGAATGCCATGTAAGTATATTCCCTTGACATCCATTTGAAATATCTATAGTTTATTCACAGGTACAAGAGTGAGTATTGCTCAGATTGTCTCGAGGCATACGATGGGGGAAAATGTCTTGTTATAATCAAATCCAGGTTGTTGGGCATATCCTTTTGTGATGAGTCAAGCTTTGTATTTGATGAGTTCTCCAGCTTTATTGTATTTTCATGTAGGTACCCATTTGTTCATGATTGGGATGACATCTGGCAGTTTTTTCTCCAGTTGCCAGGTACTCATTTCATGGAGTTGCGCCAATTCAATGCCAATGGCCTTTTCCCATTCAGGCCATTCTGGAGAATGTTTTGCTTCACTCAATGATTTAGAATTATTGTTGCTTAATGATGTCTTGACAAAGGTTGCGTAAATTATTTCCACAGATGTGAGTATCAGTTCTTCGGATTCCTCTTCATCTGGAAATGATTTTTGTAGATGTCAATAATCAAGTCTAGGTCATTTTCGTAAGTTCCTAGTTTCATTGTCTGATTGATCATATTGATCATCAATGTGCAGTTTTCTTTTAGCTTCCGCATCATGTTCATGTGACCCATGCACATCTGATTGTGGCGCGTTACCCTCAGACTCCCCCTCACGCAGCACATCAGGTGAGAGTTCAATTTCAATGCCTTCAGTTGGTTGTGTGTTTGGTGGGTCGGGTAGGTAAGAAAATAGTAGTTCCTCAAGGTAAGTATTTTTCATGTTTCGATGTTATAGTATTTGATGGATTTCGAGCCATCATCAAATCCAACAAATATTTTTTGTTGCAACTTTAATTCATATTTATGCCCTTTATGTAGATCTTGACAGAGAATCCAAATGGTAAATGTGAGACATTTGGTTTTTCTCCAGTCCAACATTCTAAGGGTGTCATATTATCTAGGGCTCTCATGTGTGCCCTATTACGGAGATAAGCCACATGTTTAACTGCATGAAGACAAAGAAATGTAGGAAGTTTCTGAGTGTTTATCATTGCTTGTGCAAGTTCAATCAAAGTATGGTTCATTCTTTCAGCCACTCCGTTTTGAGATGGTTAGTGAATGACAGGGGTTTTCCATGGATAGAAATCTCCTACACTTACCCCTACCCCCAAAAGTCCTTACCCTTGGCTGGGGGTACGGGTTTTCCGGGGGTAAGAGGACGGGTTTTTATGATATTGTGACGAGGAGGAGAACATCATCATGGCACATGCAATTCTCATTCCTCTGGTTATTCCATAGGCCAAAGTATACTATAGAATGCACAGACTAAGGCTAAAAGAGACAAGAGGTATCTGTCCCATAGATGTGGTGTAATTGTAGGTTTATTAAAAAAGTGAGGTATGAGAAGAACATATCTGCTCCATATGATTAAACCATTCAACTGCCTATTCCCTGGGTGAGAGGCATCTGATATACACATAAATTTGATGCATCTACTGATAATAGGCCTTTACCTCACGGTTCCCATGTTATATGGTGTTTTATTGATGTTATGAAAGATGATGAGAATATGGTAGTTTGAAATGATCTAATTATCATCAAGCCTATTCCTGTGATGGAAACTATTATTTTTATACATAGATAAAATGTGGGTAACGATGAGGAGCATCTGGTCCATGACTCTTTTACAATCCATTTGCTGCAGTATTAATAATTTGTGAGTGCTATCACTTATTATACTTATTATTTTGTAATCACATATGAAGAAACTATATTCTTTCTTGTGAAAATATCATTGAATTAATTGAGAACTGGTCTAAAAACCAACAGATAGTATTCAAGAAACTGTAGAAGCAAACTATCTTTGACATCAGTCATGATTGCTCTTGAGGTCCATGTATTTGGTGGTCATATTTGGTCAGATTCATACCCTCCATACCCTTTATACCCTCCACAAGGGTAGGGGTTTTTGGAGGGTAGAAAATTCCTACCTCTTACCTCTACCTCTACTCCTACCCTCCAAAAATTCTGGGGGTTTGGGCTACCATTGTTATTTACTAGTGATGGTGAATAAGGTTGTAAGATGGTCATGCTGTGCTCACAACCGTTACACCAAAAGATCACATAACTGAGAAGTTATATTCTCAGCCATGGCACAGTATATATGTACATTATGGGAACTGTAGTAAGCAGCATGCTTACAAAGGTGCGGTTTCTTGAACTGTAATTCCATGTTCTTTGAACCAGCTGCTCAACTCTTTAGATATGAATTCTCTGCCTTTGTCGAAACAAACAGCTTGAGGAGTCATTCCACGAGTTTGAAGATGTATTAGATGATCATCTTCTGAATAGGTTCATTCTTGTGTTTTAGACCTTCAACTGTAACTATTCATGATTTATCATCAACAAAATTAATGAAGTATTGGGATCCATCAATGGAGATAACAGAAAACTTTCCTGATAAATCAATATAGGTCAGTTGTCTGTTTTTGTCACTCCGATGTTTGGTCTTTTTAAAAAATAGTCGAATGGATTGTTTAGCTTCTGTACAAGCTTGACAATCAGGCTTTGAGGATGTCTCATCTACTTGAAGACCATCCACAAGCTCTTTATCAAGTAAGTACTTCAATCCTTCATAACCAATATATGGCCAAACCAATGGTGCCATGTTTCCCAAGATTGAGGGCTTTTGCGTGTAGTGTAAGCATAGGTTTTCGTCAATGTATCACATGGTTGGTCTGGTTTTAGGACTTTAATGTTCATTCTGTAAAGGTTTGCATTCATCTGTTCACCTATAGGTTGATAGTTTGTGAAGGCATCTTTATGGTTTACAACATGCAAGGTAGTGCATGTATCACCCAACCAATCATACCAGCTGAGATGCTCTCCAGTTTGACTATCATATGTTACAACTTCTGTATCATTGTCACTACCTTTGTAGGTAGCATGGGTTTGCTTGCTCCATCAAACCTTTTTCTTTCCCTTCCAATCTTCTTTGGCATCTCTCTTCTTTTGTTTCTTCTCAAATTTGGAGTTACCATTCTTTTTAAGATATTGGCCACAGTGAAACCTATTACAGTTTTTGCAGTGGGTCATGTCCTTAAAGTAGCAGTCTTTGGCCAAATGGAATTTCCCATTGCAGTGAGTACACTTCAATTGGGACTTTGTTGTGGGGCCACAGATATTGGATGGGCCAGCTTCATTTAATGGGCTGGCAACAGAAGCCCCAATTTGATATAAAAAAGAAAGAGGATGTTTTCTGGAAGAACTAGTTTTAGCCACATACATTTCATCAATCTGATCCTTCCTCTTCAGATACTCCATCTTTATAACACCAATAAACATCTGCAAAGACATCTTCTTTTTGTCATTGAGCTTCTCAGGGTCTTGTCCTTCAAGAATTCTGATGTACAGTTCAGTAAATATATCCCATGATATGAGTAAAGACAATGCAATGATGCCCTTGAAGAGGACATCAGAAAGGTTAAATTCTCATATTCTGAAAGAGATAAGGCGCTCCCAAAGTTTCTTGAGCTTGGTGAGATATTTTATAACATCATCACCTTCATCTGCAAGGGTTCTGAAGAGAGCACATTGGTCGGCGATGGCAGTTTGATGGCTGGAGACCTCATATATTGCATGAAGGTCCATCCACATCTCATTAGACATTTGGTGGCACACAACATGTAAGATCTGGCTATCATCAAGGTTTTTGGTAATAACAACTTGGGCATAGCTATTATTGAAGCTCCACACCTCATTTTGGTCCTGATCTGTAGCTTCACCAGGTTCTGGAAGGGTTCCAAACACTATTGAGGTTATTCCAGCAAGATCAAAGAATCATACAAGTTTTCTCACCAGACAACCTCTTGATGAGAGCTCATTGGTGCATGCACAAGATCAGAGGTGTGTCAAGTGCACTGCCACTTGCTTGTGTGGGAGTTGTATTGGTTGGTGTCATTTCAAAGTGTTTAGAGCACAAGACAGTAGTTGATTGGTTAGATTATGAGCTCAGGGCCCATGACCTAATAACAGCAACAGGGTGTGCACAGGAATGAATTATGACAGTGCATAACTTGTCATCTTATATACATGTTATGTCTCACTGTTACTCTATATCATGCCAATATATCAGCTTGCCTCTTTGTCAATACATTCATCTCCTCTGCTGTTATGAGCATGGAAATACATTACCTCTCCAGCCTCCACATCTCCTTCTTCACCATCTACAGAGGCAGCTTCAATTTTGATGTTATCACTGAATTTCTTGCCAAACTCAACCTTCAATATCCCACAGTCTACCTTATCTTTACACTTGTGTTGGCCTTTTTTGGATAATGACTCTGTACAAGCAGAACAATCCACTGGTATTGGCAGTAGTCTAGTACATGATTACCACATGTAATTGATGAGTTTTTGAAGTTTGTGTATATAAAAAGGATCTTCAAGTTGAACCCAATACAATTTATGATCCTCATCTTTCTATCTGGAAACCCAGACAGTCATCTGTCCAGTCTATTGACTTACTCTTGAACTCAGATAATGTCATGCTCTGCAGCAGCCCACTGCTTACCAGTCTAAACAAGATTGAATCAGAGTAATCTTGATTATATGATGAAATGTGCACCACAAGGACAGCAGAGAACTGTAAAACAGCTTGATGGCCCAGTGTGATTGTGCCAGTGGTGTGTACTTCCAGGGACTCTCATATATCAAAATTGAGGTAAATCCAAAGCACATGGAGTATTGAATATCCAACAGGGCTCTCCTTCTCTGTTAGAATGTTGTGACTGGCAAAAAGGAACATCTATTATTCTCGAGATTAAGAGAGGTGATGGCAATATTTGAGAAGAACCACACCTTAAGAATTCCCTCAAATATATTTGCATCTGAAAATTGAGTCATTATGACTCTGTCAAAATGTGGAAGATTTTTCCATCATGGCAAAGCAGCCATTCTACAAATTCATTGGATCATATAGTTAGTTTCCACAAAATTGGTACTCACTGCTTGTTGACTTGCTCTGTGGCTTGACCATCAAGATTGGATACATGCCATTGGATTTCGGGCCAAATATGATTACTGCCAGTACTGTGTGCATTATTATGCATATAATGCAGTGTGAGAATCAGAAAACTGAACCGTCCAGAAGGCATTCTGGTTGTTTAAGTCATAAGATTGCCAAAGCTCATAACCAAGAACTTACCTTGATCATGTGAAGGCCCACCAGTGAAAGGTGAGTTTGTAACAGGTGGGAGAAATGAGAAGAACATGAAGGTCTATACTCAAAACACCTCAACCACTATTTACAGCCTCTCAACAACAAGTTCTAGGGGCAGCGGGATGAACCACTTATTTTGTAAGTAGAATGGCTCAAATGCCTTGGGGTAATTCAATAAAATATATTAATGAATTGGGTATGATCTTTGAGGTCCACTAAGTTCCTTCTAGATATTGTCACTGAGACAGTTCACTGAGAGCACTGAGCAATGAGATAGGGGGCAACCTGCTAATCTAGTGTACATGGCAGAGAGCAATAGGATTTTATATATGACAAGAGGTGAAATAAATATATAAGGTTTATCACAAAATATGTCCATAACAAATTGGTTTCCAGGATATTGGCCATTTAGGCATGTTCCAGACATTCACATGGGTCATATTCACATGGTTTCCATTTGTCAATAGATGTCTAGTCATTAGTGGAGTGGAGCATCTCAAATGCATTCATATGTGGTCAGTCAGTGTTGCCATATCAAAGTTTGATCAGATTATTCAAAACCCCAGTTTTCATGATTGATGGGTTCAAAGCAAGACAGAGTTGTCAGGGACCGGTTGGAGCCAAGACCATATTCAGGCTAGAATGTACAGTATTAATATTCAAGGGCCCTCAATGGTCTTATCCATTGAGAATAGAAGTATTTGTGTCAAGTCATAGTTAAGCCTTCTATGAGACCATTCCTATGATCATGACCAAAGGTGGTACAGTTGTGCTTAGACCCTCAAGGTAGCCATTCATACCATCAGTTCCAAATGAATAATTAAGTTATAATGACCAAGATTATATTCATTGCACAGACTAAACTGCAGAAAAAGTCCAAATTCATGCACGGCCATTTGACAGTCATATCACTGGCTTGAGTAATTCTTCACAAGCTGTCTTTGTCTTTTGTGTGAAAGCCTAGCAGTAAATCTCCTGACTCTTCATCGCTGTGTATAGTTTTTTTTTTTTTTTTTTAAGGGACACAGCAACTGTGCCAATCAGCATAACTGGGCCACTCTTCAGTCTGGTCATTGTAGCATCCGGTATTTTCAGTCAGTTAGAAATGGGATGTGCTACACACTCCAGAAAGAAATCCATTTATGGATACCATTGCCAGATTAGGCAGTTATGTGGGACTCTGCGAAAAAGCAATACCCACTAAAACTCTCTGGTGGTTTTCAAGGTTGGCAACCACCGAACCAGTTCTGGGGCGGGACTGGCATATCCACTAAGCCACCATAGCTCTGCTGTGTGTAGTTTGTATACCTTCATTAGATCAGCCTGTTCACTCTTTGGCACATAGCATATAGGGCACAGGCATTTACCACCTTCACCACGAGTTAAGTTCATAATAGTTCTGCAACAGTCAGGCTGAATTTTTAAAACTAGAGTCTACACACACTGTTCCTCATAGTCAGCAGATAATATTAATACAACAGGATACAACAGGTGCTCAACACCATCCCCACATCTGACCCAGCAACCTGTTTGCGAGTGTGTAGTAATTGAGTTGAGAAGGAGTCCTCTACTGCCAAAATTTGTTTGGCACATGTCATGGCAATTTTGGGAGGGTGCTGAAACTACAATTTCATTTTGCCTGTCATGCATCATAGGGGGTGTCAGATTGATTGAAATAGTACAGTAGTCTACATGCCTGTTTCACCAACTGAATGAATGCCACATCACCCAGTGACCATTTGTATTCTCTGTTCTCAATAGGAGCACCAAGAGACTCCCTTGGTGCTGGACATTACTATTGAAGTGGCCATCAGCAAATTCCACATGAACACAGGTCTTCAGAGACAGTAGAACGCTCCTCCAGTCCACTTCAAGTTGACTTCACAGACCTCTACAGGTCTCCATCATGTCTTTATCAAAAAAAACAGGATTTGCTGATGCAATGGACAGCTATCAGGAACTGGTGAGAGTGGACTGCTGCAGGGCATGGCAGGATCCAAGTTTGTGTTGAGGCATGGTGAATGCAGCACCAGCAAATCAACACAGTGATGTGTTGGGCATGCATTCCCATTTGGTTATTTACCAAATATGGTAGATTGGATCAATTCACATGACTATATTTAGCACTTTTTCATGATAAGAAATGGTATGTGAATTTAAAGTCTGCTTTCCAGGCCTTCTATTGAGGTTTGCCTCATAGAGGCCTGGTCACGAGCCTATGAATCATAATGTGGTAAACAGGTGTAGTGGTGGGAAACTAGGTGGAGGCCTCGGAGGGGAAATACTGTACTGTACCAACCAAGTCTTCTGCCACACATCACAGAACCCATTGAAGTGAAGAGATTTTTGGGTTTGTCATGGTCACAATTCCATTTGAAGAGTTGTTTTTGGTAAGAAAATCGAAATTTTCAGGCCAGTGGCACCTAAAAAGGAAATTCTGAAGAGATCTTGGACCTTGTCATGCCAAAAATTCGGCTTTGAAGTCATGAAGAGTTGATCAAAATATGTCATGCCTGAACCCATATGAAGACTTGGTTGGTAAAGTACAGTAGTCTGTGGTGAGTGGCAAACACATGTCAAATCCCGGTGTCATGTGATGGGAACAAACAAGATACAATGAACGGCAATCAAACCGGTAACTGAGCACGATAGATGGCATACGAAAAATTTGGCATGGTCCATCTGGAATAACCGATTTCTCGTAAACTCGAACTCAGAATTGATGGCTGTCATGATGGACATGACAGGTGTTGGAGATGTGTGGAAGTGTACATATAGGCTAGGACTTGTAAGTCCCCACATATTTAGAGAACGAGCATTGCTGGTATCAAGATTTTACTGATTTCATGCCTGATTAGGCTCAGAATTTGGGTACACTAGATACTCTTCGTCGCCCTTTGTGACAGGTGACCGAAGAGTTAGTCGATGGAGTACAGTAGTCAACACTCAACATAAAATTCAACCCAACTTGAAGTTGTTTATATACCTGATGGAGGACAACAGGGAACTGTTGCACCCCCGGGCCGGGAAATGTTTTAGTCCACCGTCACACCCTCCTGCTCAACGTCTCCGCCTCAAGTCTCAGCCTCCTCTCCGCGAATCACATCCTGATGAAGCGTGTATTCGCGTATGAATAGCACTGTCCAGGAGCACGTCAACTAGCCGCGTTACATAAAATAACATACCCATCAAGAAGCTCACACCCATAATAGGCGTGGCCACCAACCAGATCGTGCTGATGGACCGCGAAAATGCATCTATGATCTCTTCGCGCTGCACAACATCCTACGTATTCAGTGTCAATCCAAAATTACTCAGAACACCCGACGGCCCTGCACTGCACTTACGGTTATATCCTTCAATTTCTTGATGCTCAGCCCTCCAGGTGATGTGTCGTCAATGGAGACATTTGGTATCTGCTTGATCTTTCGCCGGATGGCCTGGTTGAGGAATTTGTAAACGTCGTAGAAAACATAAATCACAGGGCCTACACTTGAGAAGATGGCCTGTCCGGCGGATACGCCGACAGTACCTCCAATGATCCTGTATAGACGGATGGATCATGTTGCCTTGTCGTAGTAGAATCATGCAATGTTCTTACCTGAGAAACCCATGCGTGGACGTGCTCGTTGCCATGTCTTTGATGGGCATTGCAGCTTGAAGGCCGACCAACGGTACCTCAATAGACCATCAACAGCTGCAGCACAAACACCTCTACCCTCTTGACTTACTCCGAAAAGGCAGCCAAGACCCAGCGCCGCGATGAGAGGATAAATAACCTTCTCCACCCTGGTCATCCAAGTTAAACACCGATCCTTTCCCATCTTATACACGTACGTTGAAGATGTCCCATCCAGCATATACATCACACCAAATCCGACTGCGGAGATTGCAAAGGCAACCCACAATGTTGGACGGTATTGCCCTGTACGAGTAACCCAAATGCCAGAGAGGACTTCTGTCAGGGAACACCCGAGAGAGTAAGGCAACATTCTGTCAGAAACGATGAGTCCTGCCCAGGGTCGCAAAGAAACAAACTGTACTGCACTCCAGCTTTCGTAGTAGAGGCTCCCAGTATCTGATAATATAAAGGAAGGTAAAATACACCTGTGCCAAACGGGAAGAAAGGTTCACGCCTCGGGATGTGTATCCATATCTATATACGGAGTCGAACATACCAGCGAAAAAAACCACTGCTTGAAAAAAGCTCGTGATCAGAATGATTCCCGTCGTCCGAGTCTGGTGATACAAGGGTAAGGAACCGTAATGAGGAAAAATGTATCTGGTGAGATGTCACGGTACCTGGAATAAGCGAGGGGGTATGATGGGTGACCGTTTAGTGTTCAACTCATTGACAGCTCCGGCTACTAGGGCGACAACGCCGATGACGAGGAGAATAATAGTTTTCGAAGCGGACCCTGCACCGAAGATTTGCGTTTGTGGCTGTGATGAACAAGCCGGATGCTCACATGACGTTTGGCTAAAATTGAACCCAAGTAAGAGACAGACCACCCCGGCAACTATGAGTCCTAGTCCAATGAAGTCGAACTCTTTGACATGTTGTTGAAGGCTCCTTCCTTGGTGGGGATTCAAATTCAGGAAGAAAAACAAAATCAGACCAGCTACTCCTCCAGTTGGGCTGCCCAAAGCTTAAAATTTGGATCATTCATTGAAAGACGCAAGGTGGCTTACAGATTGATAAAGAAACACCTTGTATGGTCGAAAATCAATAATGCTGAGACCAGATATAAACCACGTTGCACGTACCATCTCCAGGACACACGATCGGTGAAGACCTATCATTGATTTGGATCATGAACGACACTTCAAACTTGAATTGAGCACTCACTCCTCCGATGAGGGGGCCAACGACACTGCCAAACCACAATTAGGTCAAAGGAGCCGAATTTGAACATGTGCGTTATTACCTCGCGATGCCAAAGATGGCACCTACAATTCCACTGTACTTTCCACGGCTGGATAAGGGAGATGAAGGAACATGTGTAGAAAGAAAGAACGGAAATGGAACATACTCCCGTAAGGAAACGATGTCACTGATTGTGATGTTTATCTGCATGAAGGCTTAGCTCTGGCAACTGCCGGATAATATTCCTACCACTTGAAAAATCCCACCGCCTCCGATGCCCTGTACCGCCCGGGCTATAATAAACCAAAGCTGGAAACATTGAGAATTGAATTCATTTATCATTCGAGTGGGAGAAAGGAGTTACCATGGTCTGCGCAGCACCACATAGTGCTGACCCGACCTGCTCGGGGTAAGGCTGAATGATGATAGAGATCAGAAGGATAAACGTACCAAGAAGGTAGTGATTGCGGCGTAGAGGACAGGTTTTCGTCCAATCAGATCTGACAACTTTCCATAGAGAGGAGATAGACTTGATATAACGTGAGGAAAAGTTCCGAATTCAGAAGCTTTGGACCAATACAAACGTAGCTGCTGCTAGAAGGTATGAACTTGAAAGGCGGATAATCGCGGATAGAACACCTGGAAAATTTGGAGACTTACGTACCGACCCAACTATAGTTCAAACCGCCACCCAGATCGTTGACAATGGTCGGCAGGGCAATAGTAACAATCGTCTGAGTAGGGATTTTTGATAGAAGAAAAAAATAGGGCACGGAGTTGGAGACGCACTTGATCGAGAGCAGCCATGAAGAGAGTCGCCATCAAACCTGCAAAGACCTGCCTGATGAGTAAAAAGACCACAGAGACTTGACACCGTCGCATACTATCGGTAGACGGTTCTTTGGTAACATACGCTTCTCATCCGCCTTCCAGGATTCACCTGGTTTAGCTTTGGGGCCTTCCACGCCAGCTTTATGGTCCTTGATGGAAGAAGACATGAAGGAGGGGATGTAAGTTGTGTCGCCAGGAACCTGATGTTTTTTCGGCTATGTCGTGGCACTCCAAGCCTTCAAGTAAGCACATGATGAAAGCATACCCCTGCATCGACTCCAGCCCTGAAGAAGCGCGGAACCCTCAGTTAAGGAGAAGCTTGACCGTGTTTTTGCCCTTCTTTAGGATATTAGCTGGATTTACAGTGAGCTTTTATTCTGCTCGGCTGCAGCGGGAAGAAAAGACGATGTGATATTCCGAGTTCGAGTTTACGAGAAATCGGTATGCCAGGCGCGTTAGCGCCAAAAAATGGCGGCACATCTATCGTGGTATCATGATTCATCGGTGATTAAACGTGAATCGAATCTGCGGTCGGAACTTGAATTGTGACAAAAGACTCATCATATTGATTCCGCCCCTATGCGTCATCCCTTGTCTTCGGTGAATGATGCCCTGCTGACGGCCTCGTGGCCTCGGCCCATTTGCCCCCAGTTTGTGCGTCGTCTCTTCCCTTTGGTGAATGGTATTTTGCTGACCTTCTCGCGGTTCCATTCCGCTCCCAGGCCATGGGTCATCTCTTCGGTGAATGACACCCTCACAGCCCCATTCCCCAGGACGTGCGTCGTCTCCTGGCCTCAACTGGATCACCACACACGCAGGCTCGCACTGCCCTCTGCCAGCTCATCACACACAAGACGTTACACCACCCGCTCATTTCTCCCTCACTCATCCTCTTCCGCTACAAGCTGCTGCTCCCCCACATTCGTATACGCGAGTCCCAAGAACTAAAAAAAAGAAAACAGAAATGTTCATGCGACATTTGACAAGCTCCTCACGGCCCTCCAAGCCCAGCTCGAGCACTTCGCCTTCCCCCTCCCGCTGCCTAATCCGGACAGAAGAGATTCATGGACGCTGTTGGGAATGGCCACGGAAATGGCACCCACACCAAAGCCAGCACACAGTCCACGAACACGTCCCCCAACGCGTCCTCGTCTTGGGAACATAACGACAAATCGGAGACGACGAAGCTCATTGAGCGCAAAGCCGAGTACGGGATGGCGTATATAGTGTATACGCACTTTGTGTGGAGAAAGGTGTCGAGGCATCTAGAGCAGTGTTTGGGAGGGACTGGACATGGATTTTCCAAACAGATATCGGTTCCTCTGGCGGGTCACGAGAGGTCTAAAACCAAGGAAGACGGTCATTGGAAACTACTCATGCGCTCATAGGGGATTGGACGGACACGCAACCACCATAGCACCCCTCTCGTAATATGTGAGATCTGGTACGTCTTGAATGGCGGAACGTGAAAGGCTGGCTCAATCCAGAAATTTTACACTTCTGTCAACAGGTCGGTATCATTTGTCGTTGCTCCGCAGGCAGACCACATATCACATCTGACAACAGTGTGGCTCGATCATGATCCCTGTTATTCAATCTTGGGCGTCAAAACTCGCTATGTAGGAACGCAGCAATACCTCATCTCAAATTAGACGGCGTCCTTAAAAATCTCATGTAACGGGTCGCGATAAATGTATCGAACAGGCCGAAGCCTTTCATAGTTAAACTCTTTGCTTCGTTCTGGATCCGATCTAAAGTTCGCGAAGTAGATCCGCAGACAATAAGAACGGTTCATGCTGGTGTGAAGGAGGTGGAGGTCGTAGGGTTCGAGGACGGAGAGGTGCAGATCCAAGACTTGGAGTTTGTGAAGCTTATCGAGGAACGTGTCCAAATCGTCAGAATATCCTGTTGCCGTCAACCACGGTACATGAAAGATGCAGATAATGTCATTTTTCTGCAGTATCTGCAACCTTGGGGAGGTAAGCATACAAGACCGAGTCATAAATCGTCCACAGTTGCACGATGGAATCCTGGGTCGCCTAAGATACGTATTCTACCTGTGGAACCAGTCCCTCAGCTGTGTGAAGTTTGGAAGAATGAATAAATGCAGTACACGATCCAGCCGTAAAGACGAACCGCTACGACTAATAGTTCTAGTGATGCGAACCTTTCCCAGTCCGACCAATTGCCCAAATCCTGGACACGGATACCAAATGCCGGCCTCTATGCTGTCGCATACAACTTCGGTGAGCTGATCCTTTCTTGAGCTTCAAGTTGTATTGAAGCATCTCATGATAAATGGAGACAGGTCTCGAATTTTGCTGAGCAAGGCCTCCGAGTCCATAGTATTGCATTTGAAAGGTGAATACGTCGGTCCCTACTATTGTTATAAAGAACGGTGACGATGACAGACAGAACTTCCGGGAATCCGGGTGACGCGAGGTGGACTTGATGCCGGCTTCCGAGAAAAGACCCAATATATTGTTGCATCCCAAGGTCAAGGCGTCGCAAAACGCAGGCTGTGTACAGGGGCCATTCTTTTGAACGTTCCTTATCGCGGAGGAAATCCCAAGGACGCGCGAAGCAGACGAATTCGACGATCCCCGAGGGATTCTTCGAATGAAATTAGAGATCGCAATCCTCGTAACGTCAGCTTCACCTGCCCGCGTGAGACGATGATATGCCTCAATGTTAACTATGGCCATACTCACATAGTGCATGACGGAAGGAAATACAAGATACACCAAGATACACTTGAGCCTAGGAAGCTTAGATGTCGGGCATGATCACAGGATCTGTAAATACAGCTTATCGAGCTCGGCGAAGGGAGCCAAGTCCAAGGGGGGAAGAGCTGAATTGGAATCATTCAGAACCTGGTCTGGATGTTCTTTGGGGCGACGTCGATGAATTTGATGACCGTGGAGGCATAGATAAGTAACCTCCCGACTTGTCTACGAGCTCGTCAATGACATCCTCCGGTGACGCGGACACGTGACTTATCCCTCTTTCGACGCGTCACTGGCTCACTGACACTAGTCATCGCGTCATCACCCATGCGGTGCGTGATAAGTGGAGGGTCTCTTTCCATTGTCACCCGCGGCCGACACGCATCCAAATGCAAAGTCCGAGGAATATTTTACGATGGACTGCCGCGCGCCAAGCCACCCTCTGCCTATAAAAACCCTGCTGGGATGGGTCGTCTTCCCCAGTTCACAGAGCACATCCTCCCATCTCCAAGATGCGTATTTGCTCCATCATCCTCACCCTCCTCTTCGCTGCCCCGCTCGTCCCCCCCGACCTCGTCTCTCTCATTCCCAGGGGGAGAGGCGAGGGTCACCCCTTCAAACACTCTGGTGCTGGCACCAGAGCCTTCATCAGCTACATCGACGATAACCCCTCCTTAAACTCGTCCGTGGCCGATCTCGACCCCCTCACCGTCCCCGCCTTGGTCCATCAATTCCCCGCCTTGGCCGCATCCACGCGGGCCCCCGCCTTTGTCGCTCCAGCCCGCGATCGCCAGTCGACGAACCCCCTGGCGGCCCTACCACCCCGCGCCTCGCCCAACGCGGAATGTTGCCCCGTCGCTTTCGCGGACATCCCCCTGGAGTTACCCGCCCTCCCGTCTCCCCCCAAGGTGTTACTTCTCCCTATGCCCACCATCCCCACCCCAGCTGTGTGCGCCGCCATTACCAACACCTCCCTTATGCCCGCCTCACAGGATTCCCCCCACCCCTTCATCCTGTTTAGTGCCATGCCCGTTCTGGGCGACGCTAATACAAAAAGCGAGGCTACCTTTGCCACGGGTGGCTTCGCACTTATCGGCGCCGCCTTTACTGCATTGTTCGCACTCGCGCTCTTGAGCGCTTCAAATGTTCGTCCTCTTATTATTGTTTCAATGGTAATGGTTTCTCACCGTTCATTTTGTAGCATCATTCGTCTTCCCCCACTACGTCCCAAGTGGACCCCTTGGAAGACGGGGATGTTATCAACATTACCAGCGAGGTTAGAGTCATTCACGTATTCCGTTACCCACCATGCTTATCTGCTCCGGTATACAGGTTCTCCCCCCCACCTCTGCTGGTTTCCAAATCAAGATTGGTGAGATCGACTGGGTAAGTAGTAGCTTCAACGTTTCCCGTAGAGCGGTACTGACCCCTTCATCTTCAGCCGTTAGTCTCGCCGTCTTCAACACCACCCGTGGTCGTCGCCTCCCCACGGGATCCAAACACCACAATCCCCTGGCCGTCACCTACCATCCTCATCGACACCCCCTCCGTCATGTGGAACCCATGCCACTCATCCCCCGACTCCACTAGCACCCAGCCGGTAGCTCCACCTCAAGAATCGGGAGAAGAGCCTCTACCTTGCGACATCCAAACGCTCGCACCCCCCACGATAGCCCCCGCCAGCGCGCACGTTCTGCCAGTGGACTCCGTTCAACCCCAAGGGCCGCCTAATGTCGCCATCATCAACGCCGCCACCTCCACCGAACAGGACGCGTTTACCGACCCGAACCCTGTAACTGCAGTCACGCCCGACGCAGAAGAGAAGGAGGTGGAAGGAGGTGGAGGAAAGAAATGGAGGCGGAAGCTGAAGAAGCAAAGGCAGCGTGCCGCTCGCATAGCTAAAGCGGCCTCACAGGTGCCGCCTATGCTATCGACGGAGGAAGATGAACGGGAGCAGGAGGAAGTGGAAGATGAAGCGAAGGAGGAAGCGGAGGAGGAAGCGAAGGAGGAGGAGGAAGACGAGGAAGTGACCACCTCGACTCCGACATCGACAGAGCCGAACCCGAGCGGCTCAGTCAAGGAGGAGAAGGAATGCGGTCTCGCCGCACTGGAGGAGAACGATAGTGACGGTGGAGAGTGGACGGTAGTGAGAAGAAGGAAGTGGCAGAAACGCGCGCCGAGGGAGGACGCGCCCGTGGAGGAAAAGAAGGAGAAAGGAGATGGGAGGAGAAGGAGGAGAAACGGAGGGAGCAGCGGTGGGAGCAGGCCCGGGGGTTCGACACCTCGACGGGGGCGGCTCCGGGATTCGGGCTGAAAGGGGGGGACGAGAGGCGAAGGGGAATGGGCAGGGTAGAAGAGGGCAGCCTCGGTTGGAGAAGAGGCGGTAGAACTTGGCGTGTTAGAGGGTTGGCGCCGGCCCTCCAACACGCCAGGTTCTACTGGTTCTTCTCTGATTGAGGCTGGATTCTTCAAGGGGATCTGAATGGAGCCTGGCGTGTCGGAGGGCCGGCGCCAACCCTCCAACACGCCCGGCTCTACCGGATCTTCTCTAATTAAGCTCCCCTCGATTCTCCAGAGGATGTCGAAGCAGAGGAGGAATTCAAGTCGTACTTACAGGGGTCAAAGGGAAGCAGGAAAAAGTAGCTGCAGCGACGGGCCATTTGAGCAAATAATATCATGAACTTCATTTGCTTCTTCATTTTACATTCATACCCATCTCTACATCATCTATCTCTGTATATCATTTTATCATAGTTGAATATCATCTCGTCTATTAGATGATCACGTTGGAAGCTCAGCGTCGCGGGCTTCTTCAACATTGGAATTTCGTCTCAACTGATCCGTGCCAGGACCAAGTTTCAGTATCATGCCAGCACGCATTGTCAACAAGCCGGAAACAGCGTCCCGGGGAATTACCAAAGCACGAGAGTACAAAAAGAGTGGTATCATCTAGGACCGATGAGAAATGATATCATTATGCGGGACGACTACACGATACTCACAATAATATGCAGTGTCATCACAAGATCGTCTAGTCATTGCGAGTGTTCCCCTTCTGCAGCATCAGCAGTTGCACCCCCCCTGCTGCGCAGCTGCCTCTGCGTCAACACCCACGACCTGCACTCCACCCGGCATCCCCCCTTGACCGTTCCCCGTCGAGTGCTGACCACTTGCACCAGCCTTTTGCCAGAGCTCAGGAGTATCGAGGATCTTCTCGACGACCTCTTGAAATGCCTCGTTGACGTTGAACGCCGTCTTGGCGGAAGCCTCGATAAAGATGGACGACATGCGCTTGGCGAACTGTTCGCCTTCGGCCGTTGACACTTGACGAGAAAATTCCTTGGGATGAGATGTTGGGATGGCGTTGTGACTTGGCATATGAAACAAAAGATGACGATACCTTGTCTACCTTGTTCCCCACGAGAATCTTGACGACTGAGTTTGAAACGTATGTCTCTAGCTCGTTGTACCACCGGGGAAGAGCGTCGAAGGATTCTCGGTTTGAAACATCGTATACTATCGGACCGGATACCTGAGAAATGATGTTTAGGATACGGAACAGATCCACATACCTAATATGACGCCCTGCGCACCCCGGTAGTATGAAGAAGTGATTGTGCGGAATCTTTCCTGGCCTGCCGTGTCCTGTCCGACAAAGACAAGATAAAGGTTGGGAGGTCGAGACGATGGCCAGCACCCACCCAAATGCTCAACTTGACCTTTCTACCCTTGACTTCCATTTTGTGCACCTGTGAGAATGCGTCGCATCCCTGGAGACTATTCCTGTTGAATCACGACTCACTCGGAAATCCACCCCGATCGTCGCACTGCTCTCGTCTTCTGGCAGCCATTGTTCGTCTGAGAAACGGAGGAGGAGACTGCTCTTTCCTACAGACGAATTGCCGATGAGAAGAAGTTTGCAGTTTATCGGTGAGGTTGCCGAAGATTTAGCAGGTGCAGCGGGAGCCATTGGGGAAGTGCAGAGGTCGTGTGGGGCACCGTGACGGCGTCATGCTTGAGGTTACTCCGAGTGGGACTCTTGAATGTTGTGCACCGGCCTTGGGTACAAACAAACCCGCCATCCTCCTTCACCTCATGGCAAAGCGTCCACCAAAGCTGTAAGCACAGCAATGCACGAGTCAAAGCGTGTCCGCTCAAGCTATAAATCCCCCTGGAAGCTCAGCAACGCCATCCTCATTTGCACATAATTAATGCCGTACCGTCTCACTCTCACTCCCATGGGCCCACAAAGTCTACCCACTCATATTCCAGAGTGGACTGCGGCACCCTTGGGATCGCTGTCCTTGATGCTCCAAGTATGTACCGCCAATAGCGATCGGTGAGTGTGATTTGGGACCGGTGGCGAGTGCCGTATGATTGACTAATAAAAACCTTTTCTCAGTAGCAACACCCCTTTGGCGAATGACCCACCACCCACGGGGGTTATCCTGTGTCTAAGCTACATTACAGACCGCCCTACACACGAAGAACAGCCAGTGCTTAAACCACTGGTAAACGTAGAGCCGTGCCACATTCAGCCGCAGCCATCCATGACGGTGGACCGTGGCGTTCTGAATGACCACACCGAAAGCATTCGCTTCGAAGATCATCCCAGATCCGCCAAGGACCCTCGATTGCAATCGCTCCTGCCGTTCGGGAATATTCTCCGTCATTCTACCCATTCTATTCGGTCTGCTACCGCCGGCGTTCGCAACCTTATATCCTTCTACCACTCCTCTTCAACCCTCTCCAGGTCAATCCCTCCCACGGCCGTGCATATACGCACCTCCAGAAACTCGTCCTCCTCGCGTCGCTACGCTCGTACCTTCTATCACCCATACTCGCCTATCACGACACATACCCTCGTTCTCACCGATGACGCCAGTTCTCGTGTGCAATCCGCTCCCTTGAAGAGGAAAAAGCGTGTCCGGGAGGAACATGATGACGACGACAGGACAATGACCTGCGACGGAGGTTTCTTCTCGTGGGCGTGGATGGGGTGTAGCGGAAGGAGAGCCAAGAAGATGAAGAGAGCTCTGTAAACGGTGTCAACCATCTTCGCCTCTCAAGAACCTTAGAAGACCAATTTAACTATCCCTTGTATCCATACCTCCTGCTGGGACATTTTGATACCCTCAACCAATCGACATCTGTATCAATAGTTTATCTACGTTGGCTCACTAGTCATCTTCCAATTCCATTGGAAACTTTCATCGTCCAACATCCTGCACCGCGTCTACACGTGGCTGTCGCTCTCCCAATATATAGATCCACGTGTCAGTAATCTGTCCTGGGCGCCTGTTGCACAGCCGACTCTCGCCTTTATAACGTACCCCGTCATTGGATGCGTGTGGACCTCTAGTAAAGATAGGTGGAGGAAGCGTGTTGACCACTCAGATGGGTCACTCTTTTTCAACCTCGTCACCGCCACGGTTCCTCGGTGGTTATTCCAACCCTCCTGCAAACACTTCTGTACGTCTTGGGATCTGGACATTGTGGTATTGCTGAAAAAGGATCTTTCCAGACGAATGGCCCTCGGGGGGCACAGATCATACAGGCCCAAGGTGGCTCGTTCGCCGATGTCCACGGCAACTTGAACGTTCACAACGGAGACGTATTCAACACCCACAACGTCAATGTATCAGATGAACGATCGGAGACGGGTGAGTAGTGTCCGCCATAGGATCTGAAACCTCACTTGAGTTATCGATAGCCTTCCTCTTGCAGACACTCTCGGGATGGGTGTCCCCTGGTGCCGCTTATGATTCCCAAGAACGGTTCCCTGCTTCTCGATGTCACCCTGGGACTCGCACGAAGATACTGAGCAAAATTATGGGGTGGATCGGAGCCGCCGGAAGGGGTGCTACAAAGCTCTTGTGGCTTCACAGGCCTGCAGGTGCAGGAAAGTCCGCTATTGCACAGACAGTAGCAGAATCATGTACCAGACGCGGTCAGCTTGCGGCGAGTTTCTTTTTCTCTCGATCCAACCCGAGTCACAACGCTCTTAAACACCTTTTCCCCGCCATCGCTCTTCAAATCTCCATGTCTTTCCCTCATAAACGCCAGAAGCTCCAGGAAATACTATGGGATAACCCATACATCCCCTATAGTGCCTCCGGCTGCGTCGATCTTCTCGTCTTGCTGTTCGGTAACCAGCCTGGTACGTTCCCTGATGGTCCAATGACACCTTCATCACCTTTTCTCGTCATCATTGACGGTCTCGACGAGTGTCAGGGCAACAATGATCAATCAGTAATCCTCTCACACATCCATGATCTTGTCGACAAACATCGCCTTCCCCTGCAATTTTTGATCATGAGCCGACCTGAATCTCACATCCAAGAGAAGTTTGACGAGCCTGTCATGAGCAGTGTGACCAAAGTGCTTTCAATCTACGGGAATCCCGGTGCCCATCGTGACGTCTTGACATATCTTCGGGATGAATTCAGACGGATACAGGACTCAAAAAGGCACAAGGATATAATGCAGTTTGTACCCAAGCCCTGGCCTTCCGACCAAGTTATAGAGTCAATCGCGAAGAAATCGGGGGGATATTTCATCTATGCCGCCACTGTCATCAAATATGTTGACGAAGAGTACTTTTCATGCCTTGACCGACTGGATCAAGTACTGGGCACCTCAGCTGCACACCATGACCCCGCAGAGATGCCGTTCGCTGAGCTTGACAGGCTCTATAGTGACGTTCTATCTATATGCCCAAAATCCCAACTACTCCTGCTCAAAAGTGTCTTGGGTTTCCTCCAAGATTCTGGGAACCTCTTGAATATCGAGGCATTCCTCGGTCTGCGGCGAGGGCAGATAAATTTGATGCTACGAGGTTTGCGGTCAATTGTCGCTGTGGAGCTCCCTATGTTTCGCTCATTCCATCCATCTTTTCTCGACTTTCTTTTTGATCCCGCTCGCGCTAAAGACTATCACGTCGATATTGAACAGTGGCACGCAAGCAACTTTCATCGTGTATTTTCATTAGTGAAAGGTTCGATGCCAGTGCTTCAGCCCCAAGGAATTCAAAACAGGTTGGTGTCAATTGTCGTAAGATACAGTGACTTCAAGTTCATAACTCATGTATAGGACAAATTGGAGTCATCCAGTGTGTCACAACCCTCAGCAACTTGAGACATGCATGATACAATGTTTGCGACAATGCTCTAAGAACGGTCCCCTCCGAGACGTCCTTGTGCACAATATTCGAGTTGGTGCATGGTCAGAAGACAATGATGGCTCCTTTCAGAAAATCTTCTTGCTCGCGGCGGAGCTTTTGGTGCATCTGATCAATGTCGTGGAGGTATGTCCTGACAGTTTACGTGATGAGGGATTGCATCTAACATCCAGAATGTCTTGAAGCTCGGGCTGCGCAGCAAGCCATTCCGCAACACGCTGCGGCGCTACGATCCCTATTCCGCGAACGGGGTAGATAATTCTACTGGGACCAATAAAACACTTTTGGCCCAGTTGATGCTGCTCGCCGACTCTGCCTTTTATTTTCATTTGTCGCGACTGGTAAACTCCCCTGAAGAATACCAGTATATACAAGGTCTCGTCCTTCTTAAGCTCTTCAGCGGAAATGATAAAGATCTCCATTTCGGGGTTCTTCCAAAGCTGCTGGGCATCCCGAACTTGGTATCGTACGTAGACATCAATGGGTTCATGAACGCACTCTTGCGGACCATCCTACAATCCTCCCACACTCAGACTCTTCTTTGAAGACTTCCTCCGGGATCCTGCACGGTCTGGAGGGTTTCATCATGATCCATCAACGTGGCATGCCTTCGCCGCCACCCGTTTCCTTCGATTTTTGACCACGGCGTCGCCGCAGTGAGAATACACATCAGCAAACCCTGGGAACGCTACAGGCACTACCGGTTGCTACGCAGGGCTACATAGCTCTATGTAGCAACCGGTAGTGCCTGTAGCATTCCCAGGATTTGCTGATGCCAGATACCTTGCTCCCAGGTCGAGATGGACTGATTTCCTTCTTGACGAAAGGGAGGCCTCCGAGTGCTCATACCTGATCAACAGGATTCGTTGCCACCTTTGGAATGCGAGGCCAGGTGATGAAGACTTGCTCACCGAGATACAAGGAATCGAGAGTCTTCAGAAGCCTCTATTTGACAGTGAACTAGTCATGGATTTCCTGAAACAAGCAGTGGTGGATTGGCTCCAGGTCAGTAGTAATTCTTTCTTGCAAGTCAAATGAATTGATCATCCCCATGACGGATGGCAAACTTGTTCATCACAGCAGTGGCGGAAGCCGCCGGAAGACGTTGTATCACGATGAATGACCCGTCTTGATATTCGATGGGCATGGTTCAACCAAGTCAGTAGGGATGATTAATTAAGACCTATCTTCACAACTGAACCCTGATACATCTAGAGCTCTAACAGCCAGGTGGGGCTTGATCCATCAAAAGTATATACACAGCTGTCCAAACCATATGCATATGACTGCATGATGGGGCCTCAACATCATGTCAGCTGTGTCGGACGGCGACCTCGCTCCTCCTCGCTCCCCATGGACCGCTCCCTTACTCTATTTGGCCTTTCCTCGCAGCCTCACACCTGGCCTATTTTTGATTCAACATGCCAATCACATAGATCTCGGCACACATCATCAGGCACATAGTATGTCGTTTTAATGCACGACCTGCATGATTTCCATAGAATGCAATAAAATAAAACATCAAAATGCCGAAAAGCATTTGTTCTAAGCTGTATCCCAAATTATCATATTCAATCAAGACAATTGTCTATCTATTCGTATGGACATGCCTATATCAATATCGCCGTCAAAAGGTACTGAGAGGTTGAGGATTGCACTCGGACGGCAAGCTTCATAACTCTGAGAATTCCGGTTCAATGCGCAGCGAAGTGAGCTCGACCTCCGAATTCGGACTCTCGCTGGTGGACAAGCGTTCCATGCTCCTGATGATATGGCAGTTCTTGGGGACATGGCATGAAAAAAGAGGCGTAACACAACGGTTTGTTTTTTGCAACTCACAGTAGCCATCACCAGGGTTGTAAACGCCCTAGAGATACGATCACTCATACTGTAATCAATGAAGTTCGGGAGTGAGACCCACGGGAAAAGTAAGTGATAGAACACGCCGGGATCGAATCTGACATGGGACAGAATGACCGCCGTGCTTAGCACTGGGTTTTTTGTTCAGTTGACAGTAGGTGTCATGCCGTGCTCTGTAAATTTGGCGTACCGGCTACAGTAGCAAATATATATGACCCATCCCATAGGACACGGGATACAATAGGAGTCTTCTTTCCGTCCCTTTTCAGGATGGTGAGCGACCAGAGGACGGCTTGAACAACTATCTCTATCAGACTGCGAAATCCGAACCGAAAACTATATGTCAAGCGAGGAACCACAAGGCACAATTGCGATGAACCTACGAAAGGTACACAACGGTAAATGGCGGATTCTCCACAATGCACGGCCCAAACGACGTCGTATTTGGTATCATCCTGGAAACCCAAAATGTCGTATTGAGGGAATTCAGGCCGACGACTGCGACCAAAAAGAGCAGCATGCGGGTGTTACGGTCGTAAAGTGCAAACACTAAGGAATCAACAGAGTGAGAATCGGGGGATAGGCAGAGTCACGTACTTACGACGGTGGACGAGACTTATTATCATGCTGAGGACCAACATCTGGTCGGCCACCAGCTGGAAAAACTGCCAGCCCTGACAAAAGTGGACGGGTACACTCAGCATTGCCTGGAAGTGCATGGCAAAGGTGACGTTGACGCTGGAGAGCAAAAAAGGTCATTCAAAATCCATCCGCCGACAGTTGGGGTTGAAAAACGCTTTACATTTGGACGACGATACCAAAGTATCGAGAGAACAGGTATTGCCACTTGACGATGGAAGAACGTGGCTTGCTGAGAAACCACGTTTCAATATGTATGTTAGCCCAAGAGTAGCTGCATGAAGAATCGCATCTCACCTCCAGATCTGGCGGATCTCGAAATGTATGTGTCGTATCCATTCGTAGACATTCAAGGAGAGCGCGGAGTCTGGAGGGAACATAGGGATTTCAAAATCGGCACAAGTCAAACCAAAAGCAACAAAGGGGATGGCTCACAGGCTACACACCTCAGAAAGAGGACCGTGTGTGAGGACATGCGATATGGACGAGTCATTACTGTCATCTTTGTCGAGAACAACCTTGGAGAATGACAGTGCAACGGGACGTATCCTTGTACCTTGGGAACCGATACTTACTTATAAGTTGTCCCCTCGCCTCCGAATGCCACCGGTTTGTCAGGATAAATTACAGGATCGTGGGTTTGACAATGAATGGGAGAATTAAATCGGTCGACAAGTTTGGGACTTGGGGATCACGCTGTCTTCAGGGTCGAGCTGATGAGGACCTTTATAAGTTAGAGGTTTGGCTCACTCCGGGCCCGTCACAAGATAGCCTTAAAAACCTAACACCGCTGGCAGGAGACGTTACAAGACGGACTTGTAGCTTAAACCATAGCCAAACACATGATCAGATCGTGTGATTTTTGGCGGTGTATCCATGACGACCGCAGGTGATCAGATTATGGTTATCTATACAAGTATGTGTACAAGTCTGACTTGTAATGTTTCCTGCCAGCGGTGTAAGGCATAGGTTCATCAGTCTCAGTTCGGAATAAGTAGGATAGGATGGGATGGGATAGATAACCCGCGGCGGCCCCGAACAGAAGCGGAGCGTAGAAGTTCACTATTGAAGTGTCCGGCCCGAGATCTCGTTTGTAGATGTCGACGACGGCGCGGCAGTTGGAGAAGGAAGCCCTCGCGTGGCCGATGGTGGAGGCGACAACCGTGACGGCACCCTAAACACGGGCGGGGGAGGTGCTACGGGCATCAGCGTTGGAGTCCCCCGTCGGCCCGAATATTCAGTCGGAAACGTCGAAATCTGAAGTGGGGATACATTTACCATGAAGCCCAATGCTGCGTTGGCCCCCATCAAAGCTAGACTTTTTCCCTGCTTCGTTCTCCTCCTGGCAAGAACAAGGGCTTTGGCTTCATATCCAGTCATTTGTGGATCACAGTCCCGAGCAAGTCCCGAGGCTTCAGAATGGTAGTTATAGTTCTAATCGACGGAGCTGGGGGTCTGCAGAGGTCAGCCGACCATATGTGCAGTCGAAATGCAGCTACTGACATTCTCCCCCCGCTATTCGAGACTTCGGGACGCGGTCGCTTCAGGCAACCACCGGGGGACTCCACAGGTGGCGTTGGAAGAATGACACGACGACCGTCGCGTCCCGCGTGCTGGATCACTGGGGATGTAGCGGAAGGAGAGCCAAGATGATGAGGAGACCTCTGTAAACGTTGTCAGCCATTTTCTTCGCCTCTCAAGAATAACCTTCACAGGTCAAAGACCAATTTATCTATTCCTTGTATCCATACCTCCTGCTGGGACATATTGATGCCCTCAATCAATGGACATCTGTATTAATAGTTGATTTACTACATATTTATCCAAGACAACTGTATATCTATCCATACCGCCGTCAAAAGCCTCAAATGATATTGAGAGGTTTATTTTATTTGAGGATTGCACTGGACGGCTTCAGAATTCTGAGAACCCCGGTTCCATGTACAGCGAAGTGAGCTCGACTTCCGAATTGGGACTTTCACTCGCAGACAAGCGTTCCATGCTTCTGATGATATGGCAGTTCTTGGGGACATGGCATGAAAGGAGGCGTAACAAAACGGTTTGTTTTACAACTCACAGTAGCCATCACCAGGGTTGTAAACGCCCTAGAGATACGATCACTCATACTGTAATCAATGAAGTTCGGGAGTGAGAATGACCCACGGGAAGAGTAGCTGATAGAACACGCCGTGATCGAGTCTGACATTGGACAGAATGACCGCCAAGCTTAGCACTGGTATTTTTTTTTTAGTTGACGGTGAGTGCCATGCCGTTCTCTGTAAATTTGACGTACCGGCTACGGTAGCAAATATATATGACCCATCCCATAGGACACGGGATACTATGGGAATCTTCTTTCTTTCGCTTTTCAGGACGTTGAGTGACCAGAGGACGGCTTGAATAACGATCTGTATAAGACTGCGAAATCCGACCCGAAAGCCATATGTAGCGAGGAACAACACCACACGATTGCAATCAACCTACGCAAGGTACACAATGGTAAACGGCGGATTCTCCACCATGCACGGCCCAAACGACGTCATATTTAGTATCGCCTTGGAAACCCAAAATGTCGAGTTGAGGGAATTCAGGCTGACGACTGCAACCAAAAAGACTAGCATGCGGGTGTTACGGTCGTAAAGTGCGAACACTAAGGAATCAACAGAGTGAGAAACGGGGGATAGCAGGGTCACGTACTTACGACGGTGGACAAGACTAATTTCCATGCTGAGCATCATCGTCTGGTCAGCCACCATCATGAAGAACCGCCGGCTCCGACAAAGCTGGACGGGTACACTCGGCATTGCCTGGAAGCGCGTGGCAAAGGTAACGTTGACGCTGGATAGCAAATGGTCATTCAAAATGCATTCGTCAACAGTTGGGTTGGAAAATGCTCCACATTTGGACGACGATACCAAAGTATCGAGAGAACAGGTATTGCCACTTGACGATGGATGAACGTGGCTTGCTGAGAAACCACGTTTTCAATGTGTGTTAGCCCAAGAGTGGCGCGTAGAAAAATGACATCTCACCTCCAGATTTGGCGGATCTCGAAATGTATGTGTCGTATCCATTCGTAGACATTCAAGGAGAGCGCGGAGTCTGAAGGGAACGTAAGAGTTCAAAATCGGTAGGTCAAGTCAGCAAAAGCAACGAAAGGGATGGCTCACAGGCTACACACCTCACAAAGAGGACTGTGTTTGAGGACATGCAATATGGACGAGTCATCATTGTCATCTTTGTTGTCGAGAACAACGTTGGAAAACGACAGTGCAACACTATCCTTGCACCTTGACGATCCGATACGTGCTTATAAGTTGTCCCTTCGCCCCCAAATGCGACCTGTCCGTAAGGACAGATAGCTATTTGTATGCGAAACTGCGGCCCAGGGTCGGATAATGAATGGGAGAATTAAATTGGTTGACGAGTTTGGGACTTGGCCTGAGCTCAGCTGGCATCACGCCGCCAGGGTCTGGTTGATGATGAACTTTATCATTTCGCTCACCCTGGGCCCATCCTTAAAAGCCTAAGGCATAGGTTCATCAGTCTCGGTTCGGAAGTACGAGTAAGTAGAATAGGATGGGATGGGAGGATGGATTAACCCGCGGGGGTCCGAACAGGAATAGAGCGTAGGAGTTTACGGCATTGAAGTGCCTGGCCCAAGATCTCGTTGGTAGATGTCGACGACGGCACCGCAGTTGGAGAAGGAAGCCCTCGCGTGGCTGATGGTGGGGTCGACAAGCGTAAGGGAACCCGAAACACGGGCGGGGAACGTGGTACTGGCGTCAGCGCCCGTGTCGGCCTAAATATTCAGTTGGAAACGTCGAAATCTGATGTGGGGACACCATTTACCCACCCATTCCCGTGAAGTCCGATGTGGTGCCTCCCATAAAAGTTTATCCCCCTTTCTCCTCCCAAGAACAAGGATCTTGGGTTCATGGCCAGTCGCTTTTGAATTCTGAGTCCAAACTTGTTTTGAACTCAAAATGGGCAGTCCAAAAATTCGGGTCCAGATCTATTATGGCTCCGAGGATCTCTGTCGGAGTTGAAATTCTGTCTCCCCGCTCTCTCCTACTTTGAAGTTGCCACTTTGTGGCTCACTTGGTACTACCCCGCGCTCGATCAACGTTCTTTGCTGCCCACCACCTTCACCACGCCTCTGTAGCCCTCTGCCGCGTCGACACCTGTCCACTGGCCATTTACCTGTACCTCGTCTGGCCTACTAGCGTCAACCTTTGTCGTCGCCTCCGTAGCCCTTTGTCGCGCCCACACCCGTTCATTCAAGTTCTCCACTCCCCCACGCCTCGTTCTGCCCACCGGCATCAACCTCTGCTTCCTGGGCCACCACCGCTTCCGAGTCGAACCTTCTCTGCTTCCACCACGCCTCCTGACTACCTCGCCCTTCCCGGTTCTCTCACAGTTCCATCCCTTCAGTTAACTTTCCCCCGCCTATGCCGCTGGGCTGCACCCGCGCCCGTCGTCGACGAGCCTCAGCATCTTCGCTCAGAAGATCTTCAACATAGTCAGTGTCGTTAAATGTACAGGCTTCTCAGTCCTCCCACCAGTTGAGGATTGAGGATATCCATGGCAATTCCCTACTGTTTCCGCACCTCCCCAACGACAATGCAGAGATTTCTCCACGGTGTATGGTATGTCCTCTACCGCTCCATGACAGATCGATCTTTCCTCTTTGTCCGCAATGGTTAGGTATTACATGATATGTCGCTGGGGGTTCAATGGCCTGCCGCCGACACCCTTCCACCCTCCCGACGCAGGTTGGAAGCTGTGGAGCGATGTATATCCCGCTTCCACCGCTGGACGTCAAACGCCCTCCCTCGGACGGATCAAGAAAACACACCTAACGTACGTGCGGTCCATTCACATGTCCTTTGTTCGGTTCATTTCCATATCTACAGGGGATTTCCCCGTCGGATTGCTGGACTGTTTATGCTGTCGTGTATTTACTGCACACATACATGACTCATACGTACCGTGTATTCATGAGGCACAACAAAGTCGTTGGATTTAATGCATGGAGGTCAGGGTAAAACTAGTGAGAGTAAGAAGAAGAAAATGATAACTTATCGTCATATCTGGGTGCAGGGGATGTGCTGAACGAAACGGACAGGAACGGACGTGCGAGCACGAAACGCACAGGCACTGACGGGTTGGACAAACGTAAGGCGACGGACACGAATTCGAACATATGGACGGACGAGTACCGATGGATAAGGTAAGTATTATTACGCTGGTTAACAAATACTTTTGGCGTGTTTTATCATTTTATGGAAATCATACATACGTATGCCAACGAAACATTATGTACTGCACTGGTTAGCCTGATAAAACCAATTTTCGAACTCGGACCTGCTGTGCGAAGTAGCGGCCCATTCAACCAGTCACAGTCCCGAGGCTCCAGAATGGTAGTTGGAGTTCTAACCGACGGAACTGGGGTCAGCAGAGGTCAGCCCACCATATATGCAGTCGAAAAGCAGCTAGTAACATCCTATCCCGTTGTTCAGGACTTCGGAAAGCGGTCGCTTCGGAGAACCACCGGAGGACTCCACACGTGGCGTTGGAAGAGTGACACGAACTTCGACGCGTCCGACGAGCTGGATCACTCGTAGCTCACCGCCTTTTGTATTCGCGCATTCATATCCAAGGGTTCTGCAAGAATTAATGAGTCCGTATTTAGCCTCAACCATCCATGACGGTGGACAGTGGCCTTCTGAATCACCGCGCCGAAAGCATTCGCTTCAATCACCCCAGATCCGCCAAACTTGGTCCTCGATTGCAATCGCTCCTGCCGTTCGGGAATATTCTCCATTATTCTACTTGCAATCTACCCTTCAAGTTTATTCAGTACCGCCAGCTTTCGCAATCTTAACATCTTCCTACCACTCCTCTCGTCCCTTCCCGGACCCTGGGTCATCCCCTCCGATGGCCGTGCATATACACACCTTCCGAAACTCGTCCTCCTCACGTCGCTACGGACGTACCTTCCACCATCCATACTAGCCCATCATGACACACACCTTCGTTCTCACCAATTACGTGGTAAGGGAGGGGATTGAAGGGGAAGAAGCTTATCCGGCCCAGCCCAGGGAGGCCCGGGAATATGATGACGATGACAGGAAAATGACCTGTGACGGAGGTTTCTTCTCGTGGGCTTGGATTGGGTGTAACAGAAGAAGAGCCAAGATGAAGAGGGCGGTGTAAACGCTGCCAACCATGAAGAACCGACCAATTTATCTATTCCTTGGGACATTTTGTTACCCCCAACCTATATATAGTTGATTTACTACATATTTATTCAAGGCAATTGTATATCTATCCATACTTATATCATACCGCTGTCAAAAGGCTCCAACGATAATGAGAGGTATACTGACAACTCAGCGGTTTCTTTTATTTAAGGATTGCGCTCGGACGAGCTTCAGAATTCTGAGATGTGCAGCGAAGTGAGCTCGACTTCGGAACTTGCACTTTCCCTGGTGGACAAGCGTTCCATGCTCCTGATAATATGGCAGTTCTTGGGGACATGGCATGAAAAAGAGGCGTAACACAATGTTTTTTTTTGCAACTCACAGTAGCCATCGTCAGGGTTGTATACACCCTAGAAATACGATCACTCATACTGTAATCGATGAAGTTCGGGAGTGAGAATGACCCACGGGAAAAGCAAGTGATAGAACACGCCGGGATCGAATCTGTCATGGGACAGAATGACCGCCGTGCTTAGCACTGGGGTTTTCGTTCAGTTGACGGTGGGTGCCATATCATTCTCCGTGAATTTGACGTACCGGCTACAGTAGTAAATATATATGACCCATCCCATAGGACACGGGATACGATGGGGATCTTCTTTCTTTCGCTTTTCAGGACGTTGAGTGACCAGAAGACGGCTTGAATAACTATTTGTACAAGACTGTGGAATCCAAACCAAAAGCCATATGTCATGCGAGGAACCATACCACACGACTGCAATCAACCTACGCAAGGTACACAATGGTAAACGGCGGATTCCCCACCATGCACGGCCCAAACGGGATGATATTTGGTATCATCTTGGAAACCCAAAATGTCGTGTTGAGAAAATTCAGGCTGACGACTGCGACCAAAAAGGCCAGCATGCGGGTGTTACGGTCGTAAAGTGCAAACACTAAGGAATCAACAGAGTGAGAAACGGGGGATAGTCAGAGTCACGTACTTACGACGGTGGACGAGACTAATTTCCATGCTGAGCATCAGCGTCTGGTCAGCCACCATCTGGAAAATCTGCCGGCCCCGACAAAGCTGAACCGGTACACTCGGCATTGCCTGGAAGCGCGTAGCGAAGATAACGTTGACGCTGAATAGCGAAAAGGTCATTCAAAATCCATCCGCCAACAGTTGGGGGTGAAAAATGCTCCACATTTGGACGACGATGCCGAAGTATCGAGAGAACAGGTATTGCCACTTGACGATGGATGAATGTGGCTTGCTGAAAAACCACATTTCAAGATGTATGTTAGCCCAAGCGTAGGCTCGTAGAAAATCCACATCTCACCTCCATATTTGGCGAATCTCGAAATGTATGTGTCGTATCCATTCGTAGACATTGAAGGTGAGCGCGGAGTCTGGAAGGAACGTAGGAGTTCAAGATTCATGAGCTCCGGTCAACCGAGGGCCACGACAGGAGTGACTCACAGGCTACACACCTCACAAAGAAGACTGCGTTTGAAGACATGGGATATGGACGAGTCATCATCATCGTCATCTTAGTCCCCAAGAATGATATTGGAGGACGATATCCTGACGATCCGATACTTATAAGCTGTCCTATTGTCACTAAATGCCACCTGTCTATCATGGGCGAAACTGCGGCAAAGTTGGACAATCACGCCGTCTTCAGGGTTGGGTTTATCACTTGGATATTGTCCAAGGGGCGCTACGGGTATATTCATAGTCCGAGCTGGGTAGTTGCTGGGTAGACTCTGGCCAATCACATCAAATGTTTCAATAATTCATTCCATGGCTCACTCCGGGCCCATCAAGGTAGCCTCAAAATTTTACAGAATACGTCAAGAATAGGTTCATCAGCCCCGGTTTGATTTACGGGTAAGTAGGATAAGGTAGTATAAGATGGGATAGGACAGATTCACCCATGGCGTTCCCGAACAGGAACCCGAACAGAGCGTAGCCTACGTAGCGCTCCGTAGCGGAGTTCACCATTGAAGTGCCTGGCCCGAGATCTCGTTAGTATCCCGATCAATGAGCTAATATCGATGACGTGAAGGCCGGAGGCGAAGACGCCGACGACAGCACCGCAGTTGGAGATCGCCGCGTGGCCAACGGTAGAGGCGACAACCGTCGAAACGCGGCTGGGGAAGGTGCTACTGGCGTCAGCGTTTGAAGTTTCCTGTTGGCCTGAATATTCAGTCGGAAGTGGAGATACCATTTAGTACTATCCAACTACCAGCCCCATTCTCATGAAGCCGAATGTTGAGGTGCCTCCCATAACAGCAAGGACCTTGGATTCGTATCCAATCGCTTATAGTAAATCACAGTCCTGAGCCTCCAGAATGGTAGTGAGAACTCTAACCGACAGAGCTGGGGTCTTCCGAGGTCAGCCCACCATAAGTATGTGCAGTCGAAAAGCAGCTACTAACACCTTCTCCCTCGCTGTTTGAGACTTCGGGTGAACAGGGGAAATGGTCGCTTCCGAGAACCACCGGAGGACTCCACACGTGGCGTTGGAAGAGTGACACGAAGCCACGTCCTGCCTTCTGGGTCATTAGCTTGCCTTTTGTACTCGCACATTGAAACCTAAGCCTGTCAGGATTGGCGAGTCTGCAGTCTTGTTTGGAGAACCTTCTGAAATTTTGATTCAGCATGACCTTCCTTATCTGAACCCTCTGGCCCGACATTTGGATATTCATCCTTCAGACTTCAGGAAAGTATTTTCCTCAGGACGGTACACAGGTGTCGAAGCCTTAAAGTGGCCGAGTAGCGCCTCACGCGCCCAACTTCGACTCACCACATCATAACGGAGCATGACAGACAATCACTTCCAACCGATGATGATGCACTGGTGGGACACTAAAATTGAATCAATATATGCGATAGTAAATTATAGCAGAAAGATTCTGCATCCAGCGCTCACTCTCATTCCAACCATTGCTCGCCCCTGCACCCGCCAGAACGTTCAGCAACGCGACTCCGCGAGAGTACACCTCCTGATGGTGCCCTTATGATGACGCTCATGATGCCCCGAGCCTCCCCGGTGGTTATGTTTGTGCTCATGCCTCGATGATCCTGAGAGAGGTAATATGACTGAGAGGTTGAGGATTGCGCTCGGACGGCAAGCTCCGGAACTCTGAGAATCCCGGTTCTATGTACAGCGAAGTGAGCTCGACCTCGGAATCCGCATTTTCATCGGCCGACAAGCGCTCCATGCTCCTGATGATATGGCAGTTCTTGGGGACATGCCATGAAAAAAGCGTAACAAAACTTTTTGCAACTCACAGTAGCCATCAGCATAGTGGTAAACCCCCTAGAAATACGATGACTCATACTGCATAATCGACGTGAGAATGACCCACGGGAAAAGTAGGCGATAGAACACATCGGGATTGAATCTGACATTGGACAGAATGACCGCCAAGCTTAGCACTGGGATTTTTGTTCAGTTGACAGTGGGTGTCGTGTTATTCTCTGTGAATTGAGCGTACCGGCTACGGTAGCAAATATACATGACCCATCCCATAGGACACGGGATACAATCGGGATTTTCTTGCTGTCGCATTTTAGGACGTTAAGTGACCAGAAGACGGCTTGAATAACGATCTGTACAAGACTGCGGGATCCGAACCGAAAGCCAGATGAGCGAGGAACCACACCACACGACTGCGATAAACATACGCAAGGTACACAAAGGTAAACGGCGAATTCTCCACCATGCACGGCCCAAACAGCTTCATATTTAGTATCGCCTTGGAAACCCAAAATGTGGCGTTGAGACAATTCAGGCTGACGACTGCGACCAAAAAGACCAGCATGCGGGTGTCACGGTCGTAAAGTGCAAACACTAAGGAATCAACAGAGTGAGAAACGGGGGATCGTCAGAGCCATGTACTTACGACGGTGGACGAGACTAATTTCCATGCTGAGCATCATCGTCTGGTCGGCCAACATCTCGAAAATCTGCCGGGCCCGACAAAGCTGGACCGGTACACTCGGCATTGCCTGGAAGCGCGTAGCAAAGATAATGTTGACGCTGGACAGCAAAAAAGGTCTTTCAAAATCCATCCGCCAACAGTTGGGGTTGGAAGATACTCCACATCTGGACGACGATACCAAAGTATCGAGAGAACAAGTATTGCCACTTGACGATGGATGAATGTGGCTTGCTGAGAAACCACATTTCAATATGTATGTTAGCCCAAGAGTAGGCGTGTAGAGAAGTCACATCTCACCTCCATATTTGGCGAATCTCGAAATGTATGTGTCGTATCCATTCGTAGACATTGAATGTGAGCGCGGAGTCTGGAAGGAACGTAGGGATTCAAAATCATGAGCTCGGGTCAGCCAAAGATACAACGGGAGCGACTCACAGGCTACACACCTCACCAAGAAGACTGCATTTGAAGACATGGGACATGGACGAGTCATCATCACCGTCATCTTAGTCGCCAAGAATGATATTGGAGGACGACATCCTCGTTCCTTGACGATCCGATACTTATAAGCGGTACTATTGGATGACTTCCCGTAACGTTCAGAAATATAGAAATAGATTCTAAACTAGTTAAGCGAGGTTACCCGAGATGACAGTTGCCAAATGGGTCGCAGCTGTCATCGGACCTTGAAATTGCACCTTCCACACTTTAATCTGGAACAGGTGTCCCCGCCTCTTCCAGTTCAAATTCTATGTTTCTAAACGCTTGTCAGCAGTTTCATCGTCCGCGATCTCGGCTAACACTGATTGTCCCGTCCACGACACTTCGAGGTGCCGTCGACTTCCATCCCCCTCCCCATCATCTTAAAATTGCCGCCACCACTCATCAAGAGCGGCTTGTACTGCAGAGAACCCTTCCTTTCCCAGAAATCGTCGTTCTGGAGAGATGGGGACTTTCGACGAGATCTCGATGCGTGATCACCCTGGCGCAAAAATATCTAGTGAAGTTATCTAGACTAGACAGGACAGGTGGTTGTTGTTTAGAAATATAAACACAGATTTTTTCAACTCCGCTCGCTTAACGATTTAGAAAATATTCTATGTTTCTAGACGTTACGGGAAGTCATCCATTGTCACTAAATGCCACTTGTCTATAGTGGGCGAAACTGCAGCAAGGGTCGTCAGGGTTGGGTTGAAGAGGGACATTAAGTTTAAGCCGAGGTCCGCGAACCGGCCGACATTTTATTAAGCGCCGTATATACTTAGGTATTGTGTCTAAGGGACGCGACGGTAGTACAAGTATATTCATAGTCCGACCCAGGCAGACTCCTGGGCCTGACCAATCACATGAAGTATTTCAATGGCTCACAGGTTGGCTTAAAAACCTAAAGAATAGGTCAAGAATAGGTTCATCAGCCCCGGTTTGGATTTACGGGTCGGTAGGATAGGATGGGATAGGACAGATTCACCGACGGCGTTCCCGAACAGGAACTCTGTAGCGGAGTTCACAATTGCAGTGCCTGGCCCGAGATCTCGTTAGTTTCCCGATCAATGAGCTAATATCGATGACGTTGGGGGCCGGGAGCGAAGCCGCCGACGACGGCACCGCAGTTGGAGTTGGAAAGGACCCCTGACATCTCCCTCATAGGTCGTATGCCAAACCGGACAAGTTTCATGGAAATCGGCCGGGAGGCCGTGTCCAAAACGGACACATATGGGGTCATTTTGACGGGGTAGCCGGATCTAATTTTGCGGACGGGACTGCCATATTCTCACATAGGTGGGAGGTCATAACGGACTGAGATGGCCAAGTGGGGTCGACGCGTGGCAGGCGGCCATATATGCATTCAAACCCTGCTTGTACTACGTACCTTATTTCCGTTACTTTTTCTACACTTCATGGAAAAAAATTCCCAACCTAATTTCTGTGGTCAACAACCAATTTTCGACTTCCCCGGGATTTGTCGGCACTCTCGTCTGGTTCGCTCGAGCACAGTCTAGGTGAGGTGAGCTTCTTTTCGGGTTTGGAGTGTCTGAAGGGACTCGGAGCAACACGGGGGATGACGAAAGCGATTAAATGTGTATGCTCCTTGGAATAGTCCGTGGTACCTCAATGCCCTTGGCCTTCCTGAGAAATATGAATGAGAAAATTGGACTTACAAGAGGTCAGATCAGTCTATCCGGACGAAAACTGTGCTCTGGAAAGGCTGGATCCCAATTTCGGGCAAAAAAAACCTCCAGAGAGGTCGGATCCCAGATTCCGGACAGAATTTCAAAATTTGCCGGAGGTCGTGGTCGATTCGGACAGGTTTAGGTCCTTTCCTTGTGGACAGGGTGCCCAACTTTGGGATACGACCTTTTGGGTAGATGTCAGGGGCCTTCCCTCGCCGCGTGGCCAATGGCAGAGGCGACAACCGTCGAAACACGGCCGGGGAAGGTGCTACTGGCGTCAGCGTTGAAGTTTCCTGTTGGCCTGGATATTCAGTCGGAAACATCAAAATCTGAAGTGGGGATACCATTTAGTACTATCCAACCACCAGCCCCATTCCACCTCAGACGGCCAGGGGTGCCCCATTCTCATGAAGCCGAATGTGGAGGTGCCTCCCTTAACAGCTAGGCCTTTCCCCCTTCTCCTTTCTCCTCCCAAGAACAACGACCTTGGATTCATATCCAATCATTTATAGTAGATCACAGTCCTGAGGCTCCAGGATGGTAGTGAGAGCTCTAATCAACAGAGCTCCGGGGGTCTTCAGAGGTCAGCCTACCGTATGTGCAGTCGAAAGCAGCTACTAACAGTCTCCCTCGCTGTTTGAGACTTCGGGTGACCTGGGGGAGCAGTCGCTTCTGAGAACCACGGGAGGACTCCACACGTGGTGTTGGAAGAGTGAAACGAAGACGCGTCCTACCATCTGGGTCACTAGCTCACCGTCTTTTGCATTCGCACATCCAAACCCAAGGGTCCGGTGAGGATTGGTGAGTCCGTCTCGTTGGAGAACCTTCTGAAATCCTGATTCAACATGGCCTTCCTGATCTGAACCCTCTACTCTACCTCGACATTTGGATATTCATCATTCAGGCTTCAGGAAAGTATATGTTCCTGGGGACGATACATATGTTGGCATCGAAGCATAGAAGTGACCGAGTAGCGCCTCGCACGCCCAACTTGAACTCACCATATCATAACGGAGCATGGCAGACATTCACTTCCGACCGATGATGATGCACTAGTGGGACACTGAAATTGAATCAATATATGCGACGGTAAATTATAATAGAACGATTGAAAAATCTGCGTCCAGCGCTCACTCGTCCCAACCATCGCTCGCCATTGCACCTGCCAGAACGTTCAGCACCACAATTCCGCGAGAACACACCTCCTGATGATGCCGTTATGAGGACGCACATGATCTTCCGAGCCTCCCCGATGGTTGTGTTCGTGCTCATGCCTCGATGGTCCTGAGCGAGGTAATATGACTGAGAGGTTGAGGATTGCACTCGGACGGTAAGCTCCGGAACTCTGAGAATCCCGGTTCCGTATGCAGCGAAGTGAGCTCGACCTCCGAATTCGCACTTTCATCGACGAACAAGCGTTCCATGCTCATGATGATATGGCAGTTCTGGGGGACATGGCATGAAAAAAAAAGAGGCGTAACAAACATGGTCTTTTTTTGCAACTCACAGTAGCCATCAGCATGGTTATAAACGCCCTAGAAATAGGATCACTCATACTGCATAATCGATGTGAGAATAACCCACGGGAAAAGTAGCTGATAGAACACGCCGTGATCGAGTCTGACATTGGACAGAATGACCGCCAAGCTTAGCACTGGTATTTCTTTTTAGTTGACGGTGAGTGCCATGCCGTTCTCTGTGAATTTGGCGTACCGGCTACGGTAGCAAATATATATGACCCATCCCATCGGATGCGGGATACAATCGGGATCTTCTTTCCGTCGCTTTTCAGGACGGTGAGTGACCAGAAGACAGCTTCGATAACGATCTGTACAAGGCTGCGAAATCCGAACCGAAAGCCATATGTCAAGCGAGGAACCAAACCACACGACTGCAATCAACCTACGCAAGGTACACAAAGGTAAACTGTGGATTCTCCACTATGCACGGCCCAAACAACGTCATGTGTAGTATCGCCTTGGAAACCCAAAATGTGGCGTTGAGACAATTCAGGCTGACGACTGCGACCAAAAAGACCAGCATGCGGGTGTCACGGTCGTAAAGTGCAAACACTAGGGAATCAACAGAGTGAGAAACGGGGGATCGTCAGAGCCATGTACTTACGACGGTGGACGAGACTAATTTCCATGCTGAGCATCATCGTCTGGTCCGCCAACATCTCGAAAATCTGCCAGCCCCGGCAAAGCTGGACCGGTACACTCGGCATTGCCTGGAAGCGCGTAGCAAAGATAACGTTGACGCTGGATAGCGAAAAGGTCTTTCAAAATCCATCCGCCAACAGTTGGGGTTGGAAGATACTCCACATTTGGACGACGATACCAAAGTATCGAGAAAACAGGTATTGCCACTTGACGATGGATGAACGAGGCTTGCTGAGAAACCACGTTTCAAGTTTCATCATGTACCTTAGCCGCATAGAAGGTCAGGTCTCACCTCCAGATTTGGCGAATCTCGAAATGTATGTGTCGTATCCATTCGTATCCATTCAAGGAGAGCGCGGCGTCTGGAAGGAAGGTAGGGGTTCAAGTTCATCAGCACAAGTCAACCAAATGGCGAAAGTCACGAAGGGAATGACTCACAGGCTACACACCTCACACAGAGAATTGTGTTTGGGGACATGGGATATGGACGAGTCATCAGCATCGTCATCTTAATCCTCAAGAATGGTGTTGGAGGACAACACCTCATCCCCTGAATATCCCTTACTTATAAGTTGTCTCTTTGCTGCTGCGAGGTGCCACCTGTCTTCACCTCTCGCGTAAATTCGCGATAATGCGGCCAGGGCTGAACATAAATGGGTCAAACCTGCCATGAGCTGTGTCGGATTTTGATGAGGGGCAAAGCACGTTCCACACGTTCCGCACGTTCCTGTCAATGATGATACAAAAGTAAGTCAATGTCCTTGTTCAAACGTCTCCACGTTTTGGCGACCTAAATATAAACCTTTCGACTCCGACCGCTTAGCAGTTTAAAAATAATCTAGTGTTCTAAATTCCACCGAAAGCCTAGGTCACAGACTCCAGTACTGTATACTACTGTAGGAGCCGAACCAATTCCGAATCCTGGAAGATTCCGTCCATTGAGTGGGACCGCATCTTTTCTACACATTATTCACTTGATAATGCACTAGCGGGTAAACATCGGAACAATATATAAGTACAGTAAATTGTAGTAGAAAGATCGAAAAGTTAGTGCCCAGTACCCAGTGCTCGGCGCTCACATCCCAACCATCGCCATCGCTCCCGCACCCGTCAGAACGCTCAGCACCGCCAGGGCTCGCCTCCTGATGGTGCTCTTATGATGACGCGGATGATGTTCCGAGCCTTCCTGGTGGTCATGTCCGTCCTCGTGCCGCTCCCCGGCCCCTTCTACATCGTCGAGTTCGTGGTGGTGATGGTGGTAGTGATCATGTCCAAGACCATGCTCCATGCCGACATCGCTAAACATGAAGTCACCCGCCAGCATCTCCACCGTTGCGGCATATACCAGCATTCCCGCAGATATTCCCGACATTAGACCTTGGATAAGTTGCATCCGCACTGTTCAGACACCCAACGGAGAGAACGACTTATCAATTAGCCAAGTATGGGATTTGTTATGATATGACGGACCTGAATCAGAGCCAGAAGACGAATTGAATGCAACCAATCCTACCGTCATGCCGAACGGCGTTGTTAGAGCAAAGAGGATGGTCAGGGTTGGCGTGAGCCAGTTGAGCGTCCAACGCTTCCGAGAAGTTGCCGATTCTGGATCGAACGAATTTGTATGAGGATGATCAGGAGGCAAGCTTGCTATCCGAATTCCAAGCGATAATCCCTCGAACAGTTGATGGAATATTACAGCCGTTAACAACGACGCTGAACACACACAAGTCAGATTGTAAAACTCCTCGTTCACCGTACGGACTCACTAAAATCTGAACCCGAAGTCACCGCAAGTGTCAATCCAATAACGAGTGAATGTATCATAATGCCCAGTTGAAGCACCTACAACGCAGCACATAAGGAGAAAATCTGGACACGATGAACGGAAAGCACGAACGCATATCCCAACAATTTGGCGCTTTCTCCCCATCTCCGGTTTGGGCTCCATCCCTTTACGCACATCCCTCGTCTCCGCGCTCCCATCGTCATACCTCCGAAGGAAATCCTCCTGCTCTCCGGGCTGCACAAACACAGGCGGACAGAAGCAGCTGATATCCCTTCCCCACACCATGCCCGACAGGGGCAACCCACCGCGGGAAAGACGCGGGGAATTGAGAAGTATGAGGGGTAGAAGTGATGCACTATCTCGGTGGTCGTGATCGCATAATGATCGGGATCTTGGCCTGGGTTTGGGCAGATTGGCTAGCAAGGGTGTCGTTTCCGAGGCATTTAAAAGGTGAGGTGTTGGGGTAGTAGTTGGGTTACGGATCGCGGATGGTGGTGTAGCGGTGGGCAGCGGCGTGGAGGGAGAGGAAGGTTGGGTATGCATGTAATCCACATATGACGTCGAAATATCTGGTGTTGAAGACAGTATTTATCATCTGTCACGGTATTCGCATAAAACGTACACTCGACAAGAAAGATGGTTAGCAGGGAGCCAAGGCTAGGGTGGATTCATCAGGTTATGAAGTGGAGGCCTGAGGGAGAAACGTACACGATCGCTCCAGCCCACTTCCCGATTCCATGATATATCTTGTTGACGGTCTGGTTTTGAAGCGACTTGAAAGCATCTGGGAGGAGGTGGCAGAACGCGGTCGATAAGATGACACCTGGAAATACGGTGCCGTCAGCGATTCAAAGGGTGGGGTTCTGATGACCCTCTAGAAGCACCTGTTCCAAAGTGTTTTCCGATGAAAAAGACCAGGTGCGGAATTTTTAAAAATGACAATCGCTTGGAGAGGGAGGGAAAAGATACAGCTGGCAAAAAAGGTGTGATTGTCAGGTTTGACGCTGGAAGTAGGGTGACATACCGAAGAGGGAGATGAAGAATATGCCGAAAACGACGCGGAGCCTTGCTGGTTGCAACGCCGTCTCGCCTGCGTCCATGTGCATGCTGGTGGAGGGTTACTTGGGTCCGTGACGTCTGTCATGGGCTGCCTTGAGGTTCCGCCGAGGACCGCATCAGTTGTCTACGAAGCACGTGAACGGTGAAAACATGTCGTGGAAACATACCGAGCCATCTCACACTCCAACCACCCGTATGACCTCCCTGGCTTCGTCAACGAATCCCAATCTCGCCAGACCTAGTGGCCCCGATCACGCTCTCGTGGAATGATCTTCGAGATTGCCAAAGGGTCCTCAGGCACTACCGTCCACCCCTCAACCGCAGTCACAACCATTCCCACCTTACCCAACGGCCACAACAGGCACGGCCCCCCAAGGAACCCCCCGGTCCTCCTCAGCCGGGTTCAGCAAGGCACACCAACCGAACAGACCCCATCACTTTGTACCGCCGGTTTATTCCCAGTCCCCCAACCACGCCCTGTCGCTGCCGTCCTGTCGACGAACCATGCCCACCCCACTACCGCCCCGCCCAACCACCCTGATTCCCTGTCACGTTTGGCCGGCGATCCCATTCCGCACCCATCTGATGGTGATAACGCCCCGTACTCCTGGCCAGTAGCAATTTGTGTAGCGGTAGTATAATTTTTTTCATGAAATCTACTTTGGAAAAAAAATACTGTTCTGACATGAGGAAAGTAATATACTTATCAAGACTGCCACTTGTTGGGTTGGCCAAAATCATCTGATAATGAGATGGATGTGTGAGGAAGGCCTGCGAGTATTCCAACGGCGGCATGGGAAGCCATAATTCTAAGCGAGTATTCCAATCTGATCATAACCGCTTCATGGCAAGCCTGCCCTGGTCCGCGAACCCTCCTCCCTCGGTTTTGTGAGCTGAACTCGCCTCTCCAATTCCTTCCTTTCTTTTTGGGAATCTTTCTTTTTCTTTTCTTTTTACCCACCGACATCGTTATTCGGCCAGAAAACCCGCTACTGTCGTAGGAAAAGATATCGGGAAATGTTTCAGTCCACCGTCACAGCCTCCTTCTCAACGTCTTCGCTCCGAGTCTCAACCTCCTTCCCAACGTCTTCCCCCCGAGTCTCAGCCTCCTCTCCGCGAATCACATTCTGATGAAGCGTGTATTTGCGCATGAACAGCACTGTCCAGGAGCACGTCAACTAGCCACGTTACATTTATGAGATAACGTACCCATCAAGAAGCTCACACCCATAATAGGCGTGGCCACCAACCAGATCGTGCTGATGGACCGCGAAAATGCGTCTACGATCTCCGCGCGCTGCACAACATCCTACGTATCGAGTGTCAATACAGAACTACAACCAACGGCCCTGCACTTACGGTTATATCCTTCAATTTCTTGACGCTCTCGCTCAGCCCTCCAGGTGACGTGTCGCTAATGGAAACATTTGGGATCCGCTTAATCTTTCGCCGGATGACCTGGTTGAGTAATTTGTAAACGTCGTAGAAAACATAAATCACAGGGCCTACACTTGAGAAGATGGCCTGTCCGACGGATATGCCGACGGTACCTCCAATGGTCCTGTATAGACGGATGGACCATGTTGCCTTGTCGTAGTAGAATCATGCAATGTCCCTAAGTACCTGAGGAACCCATGCGTGGACGTGCTCGTTGCCATGTCCTTCATGGGCATAGCAGCTTGAAGGCCGACCAACGGTACCTCGATAGACCATCAACAGCTGCAGCACAAAAACCTCTGCCCTCTTAACTCACTTCGAACAGGCAGCCAAGACCCAGCGCCGCGATGAGAGGATAAATAACTTTCTCCGCCCTGGCCATCCAAGTTAACCACCGATCCTTTCCCATCTTATACACATACGTTGAAGATGTCCCATCCAGCATATACATTACACCAAATCCGACTGCGGAGATCGCAAAGGCAACCCACAACGTCGGACGGTATTGCCCTGTACGAGTAACCCAAATGCCAGAGAGGACTGCTGTTATGGAACACCCGAGAGAGTAAGGCAACATTCTGTCGGAAACGATGAGTCCTGCCCAGGGTCGCAAAGAAACAAACCGTACTGCACTCCAGCTTTCGTCGCAGGGGCTCCCAGTATCTGATAATACAAAGGAAGGTAAAATGCACCTGTGCCAAACGGGGAGAAAGGTTCACGCCTCGGGATGTGTATCCATATCTATAGACGGAGTCGAACATACCAGCGAAAAAAACCACTGCTTGAAAGAAGCTCGTGATCAGAATGATTCCTGTCGTCCGAGTCTGGTGATACAAGGTAAGAAACCGTGATGATAATAAAATGTATCTGGTGCACCGCCAGATGTCACGGTACCTGGAATAAGCGGGGGGGTATGATGGGTGACCGTTTAGTGAACAATTCATTGACAGCTCCGGCTACTAGGGCGACAACGCCGATGACGAGGAGAATAATAGTTTTCGAAGCGGACCCTGCACCGAAGATTTGCGTTTGTGGCTGTGATGAACAAGCCGGATGCTCACATGACGTTTGGCTAAAATTGAACCCAAGTAAGAGACAGACCACCCCGGCAACTATGAGTCCTAGTCCAATGAAGTCGAACTCTTTGACATGTTGTTGAAGGCTCCTTCCTTGGTGGGGATTCAAATTCAGGAAGAAAAACAAAATCAGACCAGCTACTCCTCCAGTTGGGCTGCCCAAAGCTCAAAATTTGGATCATTTATTGAAAGACGCAAGGTGGCTTACAGATTGATAAAGAAACACCTTGTATGGTCGAAAATCAATAATGCTGAGACCAGATATAAACCACGTTGCACGTACCATCTCCAGGACACATGATCGGTGAAGACCTATCATTGATTTGGATCATGAACGACACTTAAAACTTGAATTGAGCACTCACTCCTCCGATGAGGGGGCCAACAACACTGCCGAACCACAATTAGGTCAAAGGAGCCGAATTTGAACATTTGCGTTATTACCTCGCGATGCCAAAGGTGGCACCTATAAGTCCACCGTACTTTCCACGGCTGGATAAGGAAGGGAGATAAAGGAACGTGTGTAGAAAGAAAGAACGGAAATGGAACATACTCCCGTAAGGAAACGATGTCACCGATTGTGATGTTTATCTGCATGAGGGCTTAGCCTTGGCAACTGCCGAATAATATTCCTACCAATTGAAAAATCCCACCGCCTCCGATGCCCTGTACTGCCCGGGCTATAATAAGCCAAAGCTGGGAACATCGAGAATTGGATTCATGTTTCATTCAAGGGGGAGGAATGATCTACCATGGTCTGCGCAGCACCACATAGTGCCGACCCGACCTGCTCGAGGTAAAGCTAAATGATGGTAGAGATCAGAAGGATAAACGTACCAGGAAGGTAGTGATTGCGGCGTAGAGGATAGGTTTTCGTCCGATCAGGTCTGACAACTTTCCATAGAGAGGACATAGACTTGATATAACGTGAGGAAAAGGTCCGGATTCAGAAGCTTTGGACCAATACAGACGTAGCTGCTGCTAGAAGGTATGAACTTGAAAAAAGGCGGATAGTCGCGTATAGAACACATGCATTGAAAATTTGGAGACTTACGTACCGACCCAACTATAGTTCGAACCGCCACCCAGATCGTTGACAATGGTCGGCAGGGCAATAGCAACAATCGTCTGAGAAGAGATTTTTGATAGAAGAAAAAAATAGGGCACGGAGTTGGAGACGCACTTGATCGAGAGCAGCCAAGAAGATAGTCGCCATCAAACCTGCAAAGACCTGCCTCGATGAGTAAAAAGACCACAGAGACTTGACGCCGTCGCATACTATCGGTAGACGGTTCTTTGGTAACATTTGTTTCTCATCCGCCTTCCAGGATGCACCTGGTTCAGCTTTGGGGCCTTCCACGCCAGCTTTAGGGTCCTTGATGGAAGAAGACATGAGGGAGGGGATGTAAGTTGTGTCGCCAGGAACCTGATGTTTTTGCGGGAGATCCCAGATATCATGAGGTCATGAGTCAGTCATCACCGTTCACCTGTCAACGAAATGACTGCTTCCACGCGGCCATATGTGATTGAAATATACTCATCTTCGAGCTTTGCCTCTAGACCGGTGACCGATCCCGCTATTCTCGAGCAAAGTGTCTGGCTGCATCTGATCATGATGGCTCCGGATTCCAGTGTATATAATACATAAATTGCCGTGCTTTCGGAAAATCATGTCCACCCGTGTCTGATGGAATCAAAAATATTGAAAAATGCTGAAAATGCTAGAAAATCGAAAAAATCCTGGGGACCGCTCGTCGTCGAGTCAAAGCCTGATGCACTTTCCAAATCACCGTGAGCATCGTCCTGAGAAGCGTGAGTGGTCTACTCTGCATGCTGGTGGCGAAATGGAAGAAGAACTTGATGATGATGGAAGATGGAAACGCATTGACAACATCATCGTGGTTCCTCAAATATCGCAAAGAGCAAGCAGATTTTTACAGAACCACCTGGAAATGTAAACGGGAATATGGGTGAGGTGGATGAGGACTCGGGTTGTTCAATGGAGGTGTGTACCATCATCTACCCTTCATCATTACTCGAAAAATATATTCCCCCCTCTCTACATCACACTCTCGATGGTATACCACAGGATCAGTGCTAATATGAAGCAGCGAGAGTCCCCTCCACCCCCTTCACAACTTCGCTCCATCTCCGACAACACAGGCCGACTCCATGCATCCGTTCCAATACGAGTGCCACATTCAGGACAAGAGTTAATACCATGCCTTATGCTGGCCGGCGGCGGCAGCTACAGCATTCACCCACTGAAGGTTATATAGTTGACTGGGTAGATGATAGCAGTGGCGTAACACGCACCTCCGTTGAAGTTTGAACAACCTGAGTCTATCCACCCCATCCGTATTCTTGTCTACACCTTCAAGGTTATCCAGGTGGTTCCAAAGTACGAATCTGCTTGCTCTTCGCGAGGTTTGAGGAACCACGAGAGTGTTGTCTTCAACGCTCTTCCATTTGTCAGTCTTCGTCGGTTTCGTTACCAGTGTTCGAGGGGATCAACTATGCATCTTGGGATCATATTCAGGGTGAATTTCGAGCGCGTACGTGGCCATGACTCGACGACGAGCGGTCCCCAGGATTTTTTTGATTTTCTAGCATTTTCAGCATTTTTCGGTATTTTTTTTATTCCATCAGACACGCGTGGACATGATTTTCCGAAAGCGCTGTAGTAAAGTGCTTGAGGTTGGCTTGAGGGACTTACTAGTATGTCCAAAAAGGGAATCGTGGTCTTCACCGTGACCTCCTTGCTTATGTCTCTACTCATTCTTTCGTCCCCTGATGTCGACCATATCGTCTCAAGATTCACTCTCACCGACCTCCAGACTCTCATGGCCCGTGTTTTCCAGTCCATATCTCGCTCTCCGTCCTTGGATCGAGATTCGACGACACCTCACAGAACCACCATCCAAATGACCGACCATACCGCCCTTTTCATGCCAGCTCGTCTCGTCTCGCCCTTTCCTCCTCCGCTCTTACAAGGAACGGCACTCAAACTCGTCTCTGTTCCCAAAAATTCGGGGGATACACGTGGTCTCCCCGCATCTACCATCGTACTGGACGAATCGACTGGTGCAGTGAAGGTTGTCCTGAACGCCAGGAATCTGACGGCGTTAAGAAATGCGGCTGGTACATGAAACTTCTCTCGTTCCTCTCTCGAATCATTCATTTGACGAATATGAAGATTAGGTTCCCTCCTTTCAACCAACCTCGTCGGGTGTCGCCAGCCACATTCCATCGTCGCCTTCGGGGCTGGCAAACAGATCGAAGCGCATCTCGACCTCCATCTATATTTCTTCCCCTCGATTCGCACATGCACCGTCATCAATCGTTCCCTCAACCCCCGACTGGCGCAACTCAGGACGATCCTCGAAGCGCGCTTTCCCCGCGTCGCGTTCGAGTTCCTCACCTCATCCGATGACGGACTCGGAGACTCGGAGCGCAAAAAAGTAGCCGTCGAAAACGCCGCCATCATCATCTGTGCGACGTCCTCCTCCACCCCGCTCTTTCCCTCATCCTGGGTTCGTAACGGTGCTCACGTCATATTGATTGGGAGCTACACCCCTGCCATGCATGAATGCGATCGCGAACTCGTCTTGCGCGCCGTTCGACCCTCTGGTGCGGCGAAAGGCGCCGTAGTAGGGGGGAGAATCCTTCTCGTTGATTCGCGCGACGCGTGTGCACACGAAGCAGGGGAGCTTATTGAGGCAGGTGTTGATTTTGAGAAGGACATGGTGGAGATTGGGGAGGTGGTGGAGTTTGGAGAGGGTGGGGACGTGCTTTTGGATAGGGAAAGCTCGCGAGGCGGAGGCGAAGTAGCTTGTAATGAGGGTGGAATCACGATGTTCAAGTCGGTGGGGGTGGGTTTGCAGGATGTGGCGATGGCTTGTGCTGTTGTCAAAAAGGCAGAGGAGATGGGACTCGGCACAAGATTGGATGGGTATGATACCTAGGCCTAATGCCTCGTGTGTATTTAGTCTTTGTCGCCTAAAGCAAAATATTTGTCGGATTCGACGCGTCCGACTACTAATCCAAGATCTCGTATTATTGACAAGTAGAATTTCGATCCGACACCGATGATCTATTCGACAAAGCGTAAAAACTGACCAAAGTAAAGTTAGATTGCGGTAGATATTCTTGTGGGGATCGGAACGCATTGGGAATTTCAGTTTGAGAGTATTCAAGTTGGTGTGGATGCAGGAGGGTGGTACTCATCCACTCACGGAGCAGAACGCCTCGACGCAATTGGATTATACATGAGCAGGTGGCGACTGAATGTACTGCTACATTAATGACAAGACACACACACCGGCTCTACCAGAATTCTAGTATACAAGAAGGATAGCTGGATAAATGTTCAGATTGAAGGAATCAGAGGAACGGTTATTGGACAATAAAAGGAAAGAAATCGAGTCTGCGCGCGCGTTTAGGTGCGTGAACGGCGGGAAGACCTTTGTTGCGCTTCATCATCGCCATCGCACTCCCGTGGCCTCTTAGCGAACGACCGAACCGCTCCGGAAGCGGACTGCGAAGATATCTTCGTATCTGCAAGCACAAGGGAAGAAGGAGTGGCAGGCGCGGATGATCGAACGGGAGACCCGGCAGGAGTGGGCGGTGGTGCAGCAGGGACATGAACCTGGACGGGCCGTTTCGCGGTCAGCCAAGATGGTAAAGCATCCTCATACGTCGTCGGCGGGGCAGTAATATCCCCAAACTCGGGCACCCACCCAATCTCAAAGTGGCTTTTGTGGTAGAACGCACTCTCGCGGCGGATCCCATTGGAGCGTGGTTGGAGGGGCGCGTAGTGGTTGAATGGGCGGACTGGGGCAGGAGGAGGCGGAGGCGGGGAGGAAAGAGAATGATTGCGGCAACTGAGTCGAGGGGTGGTGGACCCAGGGGTTGACGGCGGATAGGGATTCAATTGACCAGGCTGCACCTGGGGCTCAGGGGAGACAGAGAGGTCATTTTCTCTTGTGAGCGTCGTGCAAGGGGGTGGAGATGAAGATCGGTTTTCAACTTCCGAAACGATGGCCGGGGGGGAAGGAGCGGAATCCCTCGCGGTGGCTACCGAGCTGGTTGTAGTGTCTGCGTAGTCCCAACGAATGTGGACACCACTTCCCGTCGCGGAAACATTAACGGAGATGTTAAGAGCATCAGATTCGAGCCCTGTAATGGCGTGGCGTGCGCGCACGAGACGTTCGCTTGTGCAGGGGGACGCGAAGCGCGCGACGGAAGCGTCATCGTCGGTGGCGTCCCCAGGTGTGAGGTTGATTGTCTCAGCCTCTATGCAATGAGGCGCTGTTAGATGTTTTTCCTCGGCGGCGGAGGTGGTTGGGTCGGTGGTTTTGGTGGAAGATGCACAATCGCTACTTGACTCACTATCAAGGTATCGTCAGTCTCAAAAAATGTACGAGAAGCAGATATGCTCCTCACGTCGCGGTCCCTATTATAGCGTCTATCTCCGCTATACTGTAAATTACATAAGAGAATGTTGACGAGACAGCGTGATGGGTAACGCGCTTACTATGATGTGAGAAGGCTTCTGATCCGAGTGAGAAGGTCGACTTCTCCATGTTGAATTACGGCACCTAGCACGTCAGAGAACATGCCAGCAATCTTATTGGTGTCTGTTGGATTGTGGGAGGTCGGGATGGCGCGAGATTCTGACTGGGTAGAGGTGGACATGATCTTGTTGGATGAGGATGGCAGAGGTGGTGGGTGACTGAAGACTTACGCGTTACGGACAATGGTTAAATAGGACAACCATGTCGTCCGCTTTGGCCACCTGGCCCTGGGCAGTGAACAATATGTCGCGCTTTGGCCGAGAACAGAAAGCTCCCGCTTGGACTGGATTGTCACGTTGATCGGATCACTCCACCAGTGATGACCATCATTTGTCGATACGTCAGGCCAAAGTGCATTGATAATATTAATAATATTACCCTATCTCAGCAACAGATCACTGCGGACATTGCTTTAGGCTTGGGTTGAAAACCCGCTGCCGCCAGCTGTAGGGTTTGCTAGTATGTTCGGCTAATGAGATACAATTCAGCCTCAATCAGCCTCACTTTCGGAGGAAGAGATTCTGGTCATCGTGTCGCGACGCGTCGTCATGCTGCCTGTCATGATTCTTCATTTGGCAACATCCATTCTGGGCCTTAATGGGACCTCGGCAGAGTCAGAAGATTAGTGGAAGAGGAATTCTGGCAACACGTTTGTTCGTTCTGATTCCAGATTGTATCAAATCGCATCGGCGCTCTACGAGGGAAAAGATGTGGTGGGGATCACGCCAACAGGGGCTAGGAAGGCACCATTTCAACAGATTTCAACGTCCTTATCAACCTCATCAGTACCTCGTCGTGCGCCAGCTCCTCGTTCGCCAATCATGATGGCTGCCCACTCACGCAAATAGCAAAACATCAATTCACCGACAGTTGGAATTGTCGTCCGTTTTCTTAATGTGAAGTTTCGTGCATGGTGACAGGCTGCTTCCTGCCGCTCGACATGTTGAAATGCGCACCAAATTTCCGCCTCAATTTACGATGGCCGACGGGTACCTAAAAGGGGATTTGCGCTTTCGACCCCTCTGGCAACTGTCAGGCAATTGCCGGGCTTTGGCAGTGCGGAATGCCGTTTGCGAAGGACGTTACAACACTCAATCGCGTGATTGGGACGCAGCAGCTTATAACAAGCGCACTCGAACAAGAACGGCGATCGATGGGCAACAAGTTTCACAAGTGCATGTCCTCACTTCTCTTGCCGACTTTCCTTACTCCATACCCTGAAGGGAACCTGAATTCGAGACCCTCCAACTTCATGGTGGTCAGACTTTGGACGGGGACCACCGTGCTAGGGCTGTACCCATCTACGCCTCCACCAGCTTCGTGTTCAACAACTCCGCTGTCCGTTCTCCCTTATATCCGTTCTCTCGCACGACTGACAAGCAGTTTAACCCAGCACGGGGCGGATTTATTTGCACTGAAGTCTGTGTGAATTCGTTTTCACACATGATTCGAATCTGATGAACACGAGCTCAGAGCAAAAGGTCATGTCTATTCTCGCATCAGTAACCCTACCGTCGTTCGCACCTGTCTCGTTCTATCGGGTGCCCATCTGATTATATTTTTGATCGCACAGGAAGTCTTTGAAAACCGCATCGCGGCCCTTGAAGGTGGGATCGGTGCGAATGCCACATCCTCAGGCCAGTCTGCACAGCTCTTGGCGATTATGAATCTTGCCGAAGTGGGAGACAATTTCGTATCGTCGTGAGTGTCAAATCGGCATCAACCACCATCGGATGACTAAAGGAAATAGATCTTTCCTTTACGGAGGCGTGAGTGCCTGTTATATGTAGCAGCTCCGAAGCTCATTCCTTCTGTCACTCATCAGACCTACGACCAATTCAAGGTCACGTTAAAAAAGTGGGGAATCGGCGTAAAATGGGTTACTGAGAGCACACCCGAAGCATATGCTGCCGCCATCGACGAGAATACCAAAGCTATTTTCGTAGAGATCATCGCAAACCCCAAATATAACTTGGCGGATATTCCTGCCATCTCCAAGGTTGGTTGTTACTAGTAGCATTTCCCCACATTCTGGACATTTTTGGCAGGTAGCCCACGATCATGGTATCCCCCTCATTGTCGACAACACCTTTGGGATAGGAGGTATGAAGATCACTGTAATACCCCCTTGTGCCTGATTGACCGATGCGATGTCAAGGGTATCTCATCCGACCTATCTCCTACGGCGCAGATATTGTTGGTATGCACTCTGTTCTTCTCGCTTTTTCAAGTCCCGATCCCTTTGCTTCAGTCCATAGTGCCACTAAATGGATCGGAGGACACGGTACTACAATCGCAGGTGTCATTGTCGACGGTGGTTCGTTCATTTCCCTGATTCTCATCTTGGCGGATGTACACCGATCCCATTACAGGCAATTTTGACTGGGCGAAATCGGGCAGATTCCCATCCTTTACGACTCCGGCAGAGGGGTTTCATGGTCTCATCTACTCGGGGGCATTCACCAAAGCTGCCTATGGCGCCAAATTACGCCTCGAGGTTTGTCACATGATGTTCGCATACAAAAATAAAATGACTTGAGGACTCTTGGCGGTAGCTCCTTCGAGGTATAGGCCCGTCACTTAACCCCTTCGCAGCCTTCCTCCTGCTTCAAGGTCTCGAGACACTCAGTCTTCGCGGACAGAGGCACAGTGACAATGCATTGGCGCTAGCTCAGTACGTCCAAGTCCACGCATTATTTGACCAAATCTGATCCCCCGGTTTTAGATGGCTGGTGAAGCATCCTTTCATCTCGTGGGTATCTTACCTCGGCCTGGAATCCCACGAATCCCACGCACTTGCGAAGAAGCTTCTCCGTCCAAACGCCTTTGGCGGCGTGTTGAGCTTTGGGGTGAAGGGCGACGTGACGCAAGCGAGCATGGTTGTTGATAATCTCAAGCTGGCAAGTAATCTCGCTAATGTTGGTGCGTGCGGTGTCATTCGGTTGCTTTATGTTTTTATCTTGGGACTTCTTCCTTAGGTGATGCGAAGACACTGGTTATCCATCCGGCGACAACGACGCATTCCCAATTGGATGAAGAGGAGCAACTGATAACTGGTGTGACACCAGATCTGATTCGGGTACGTTCGATCGATATCGGCCCGAAAACATTCCTTGCTGAATGGGTATACTAGGTATCGGTTGGCATCGAGGCTATTAATGATATCATTGCGGACTTTGAGGCAGCATTGAATCTCGTCTTTCAGAAAAATGGCCAGTGATTTTTACTGTAGAGGTTGTATTCGCTGCAGCAAGAAACTGTATCATCCTTATATACGTACGTACATTGAGATCAATATCTTACGTGATCCGTGGTGTCTTGACTCCGCCACCTACTGTCCACTTTATCTTCGCGCTGATTCAAATTGTCCAGATCATCCTTGAGCGCCGCCTATGATAGTCATGACTTCGGCTGCTTTACAAAGGAAGTACTTTGTGGTCAGTTGATCTGATTAGAATGTCAACTGGGTTTTCTGATCGTCCGAACAGTGATATTGATCATGGACGTCTGGAATGCATGCAGCATGGTATAACCAGAGCGACGATGGAAAATGTCAATCCAGTGGGATTGTTCCTTCTGCATGCAGGTTTGATATTCACCCCACTCTGAGCAGGATAACTCGTGATGATCACAGGACCTTGGCTGCCTGTCATACAATTGAGCACGTTCCGGCTCTTTGCCAATCGCCACGTAGACCTCGGAGCGAGACGCGGGGCTCCATTGTGGTATCTTATCGGCGATGTTCATCCACATTCCATCCCCTGCGGTGGCGGCGGCAATTGAATGTGGATCCGTGGAAGGTTTGTTGGCAGTGTATATGAGAGTATATTTTACCGAACTCGTTGAATGTTGGCAGATTTGATTGCGTGGGAGTCAGAAGGGCAATGAATAGATCCGTCTGTTGCTGATGGCCCTGCGAGAAGGTCTTATCATCGCGTGTGATCGGAGGGGAAGGGCTATATATCCATCCCCAGGTGGTGATCCAGTGATAGGTCTTAAGATCGACCCCCACTTTTCCCATGGCAAGCAGATTCCACAAGTGAGTGCGGGCTTCTTGTCGTGTGGGTGAACAGTTCAACATCGATGTTCATGTCATCGCTCTAGAGACCCTGAATTTGAGACTCTCCAGCTCCATGCTGGTCAGATCCCTGATCTAAATCATCGCGCGAGGGCGGCGCCGATCTATGCGACGGCGGGGTACGTCTTCAAAGACTCCGCTGTGCGTTCATTTTTATTCCCACCGCCTCTGTAGCAGACTCTGATCTAACGTAACGCACGCTATATAGCATGGCGCGGAGATGTTCCAACTCAGGTGCATACTTCTTCTCGCCCACTCGATCTTGCTTGGCAGATATTAATAATTGATGGCGGTACTCACAGGTGCCCGGATCACATCTACTCTCGTCTCAGCAACCCTACGGTTGTATGTGTGCAAACCTTGGTTAAGTTTGCTCCTGGCGCTGAGGAAATAACTTATAGGCAGTGTTTGAGGACCGCATGACCGCGCTGGAGGGCGGTGTAAAGGCCGTCGCCGTTGCGTCTGGACAAACTGCACAGTTCCTGGCGATTCTGAACATCGCGGGCGCGGGAGATAATATCGTCTCGCCGTAAGTTGCTCTATCGTAAAGTGCTGTAAATGTCGATAATTCGAGCTTATTGTCAGGTCTTTCTTATATGGCGGAGTGGGTTGTTCTCGCTTTTGACAGGATACTGATGGTGCAATTTCGTCCTTTTGTTAGACGTACAACCAGTTCAAAGTGACGTTCAAACTCATGAACATCGGGATAAATTGGGTGGTCGGAAACGAACTTGAGGCGTACGCAGCGGCCATTGATGAGAGGACCAAAGCTATCTTTGTGGAAACCATTTCGAATCCCAAGTTCACTTTGGTAAATATTCCAGCCATCGCCAAGGTTAGTTTTTCGTTTTTGAATGGATATGTTACGGTTTCTCACCGATTTTACCCCAGATAGCCCACGATCGTGGTATCCCCCTCATTGTCGACAACACATTCGGAATGGGAGGTACGTAGAGTCTTTATTACAATACCTAGCCTACAAGTTGAGACCCGTTGCAGGATATCTCATCAAGCCGATTTCCATGGGTGCCGATATCGTCGGTGCGGCCTGCTGTTGTATCTATCTGAAAGAATGACTCAAGCAGCCATCCTTCTCAACAGTGTCTAGTGCTACAAAATGGCTCGGAGGGCACGGAAATACCATTGGTGGCGTCGTTATCGACTCTGGTCAGTCCAGCCTCTTTCGTATGCTCACTGAAGTGAATCAATCCCTGGTATCACGCAGGAAACTTTGACTGGACAGCATCAGACAAATATCCTGGGTTTACTACTCCAGCGCCGGCATACAATGGACTTTTGTTCTCTAAGACGTTTGGAAAACAGGCGTACGCCGTCAAATTAGCAGTTGAGGTACGTTTGGACGCTCGACAACGCTTTGCCTAAATAACATGTTCCACGTGTTATAGCTCCTCCGCGATCTCGGTCCGGCGATGAATCCCTTTGGAGCATTTTTGATCCTTCAAGGTGTCGAGACGCTCAGCCTGCGCGCACAGCGACATTGCGATAACGCGCTTGCGCTAGCCCAGTACGTCCTGTTCTCATCATCCCGACGTTGAAGGCCTGAAAGTGTCTAGATGGTTAGAAAAACACCCGTTCGTCAAATGGGTCTCGTACATTGGTTTACCCTCCCATGAATCACACGAGCTCGCGAAGAAGCTTCTCCGCCCGAACTGTTATGGCGGTATGTTGACGTTTGGTGTGCATGGTGACTTGAAGCGGGTTGCGAGGGTGGTTGATAATCTCAAATTGGCGTCTAACATGGCCAACTTTGGTGAGTGGATTTGGATTTTTGGTTAAGCCGCGCATAGGAACCGTTCATGAGGGAATTGTGATGTTTAGGAGATGCGAAGACGCTTGTGGTGCACCCTGCGACTACGACGCAGTCCCAGTTGACACCGGAGGAGCAGGTCTTATCTGGCGCGCCGCTCGACTTGATTCGGGTACGATTCGTGTCTTTCACATGTCTTGATCTGACTTCATCTCCTGCAAGGTGTCGGCCGGTCTTGAGCATATTTCTGATATTATTGCCGATTTTGAAGGGGCATTGAACATTGTTATGAACGAGGATAAGCTCCCATTGAATTGAATTTGTAACACATGAAATAGGGAGGATTCATGGGAAATGCTATTGAATGGCGAGTATGTATAGATAGGAACAGTAGAGGAGGAGAGCAGCCTCCAAGCGCAACGAAATGATTTCATTTTCCAATCTGCACCTAACGGCGTGCAGAGGCGAGTGAGTAAAGAAAGAGCCCCCGGGACCTTCCGGCGACTCTTTGATCGAGGCGGGTCCCAAGGGCGTGTAGCATTGAGATTTTTTTACGACGTTGTCTCGGTCTTGCTAAAGACCTCTACAACCCCAATATGGTCCTCCTCCCTTGCCAAGTCCAGCGCTGCCCTCCCTAGGGTATTTTTCAGCTGAGGATTGGCCCCGCAATCTAATAACAATCGAACAGCCTCCACTTGGCCGTTCCGGACGGCCTCATGCAACGCCGTCCCGAGCCCCAGCTCTCGCTCTTGATTGTCATTTCCGGATAAACCGGGGGCTCATTCACGTCGATCCCCTTGCGTAGAAGATGCTCTATCATATCCGGTCTTCCAGAATATGCTGCCGACTTGAGAGCATTCGTGTTCTTCAGCTTCGTCCGATGGCGCATGAGTTGGTTGACGACCTCAATGTCAGAATAGCTGACGGCTTTGTCGAGGACGGAGTGCATGACTCGCTCGAGCCACAGTTGATGTTTGGGTCGGCGCCGTGATCGAGGAGGAAGGAGACGACGGGAGTGGGTCTTTCGATGGCCAGGGTGAGTATATCCCGACGTGGCCTAGGGGGGACTTGATGTCCCAGCCGGAGTCGAGGGCGCTGAAGGGGCGGAGACGGAGGGGGATGGCATGTCCGGGTTCTGACCGGAAGACCAACGGCCGGTCTAGCTGCTGCTGCCAGGTTTGACCTTCCCTATTGGTCGTTGGCAATGGCAGATTTAATCGTGTGGAACTTGTTAGGCAGAAACTTAAACTTGATCCGCCTGTCGCCAGTATTCCAACAACCACCGAAATCTATCAAAATCAGCATGAGAACCCGCAATCTAAGCGAGAATCACTGCAATCTGCATCACACACCAAGCCAGCCCTGGCAGTGGTAAGCGAACCCTCTTTCCCCCCGTCGTGTCGTGTGAGCTCAACTCGCCTCTCTAATCCCTTCCTTCCTTTTTAGGAATTTTCTTTTCGTTACCCACCGACACCGCTATCCGGTCGGAAATATTGGTTACACCACCCACTTGAGCGATTCATCACGTTTTCGGAAGGCTTTTATGGCTGGCCATTTGAGGTGCCGCCAGGTTACTTTGAAGATCAGAGAAGACACTGATATCAGCGGAGGTGAGGTGAGCTCAATGTTGTAATTGGGTAAGGTATTGTCAAATTTGCCTCGTAATCCAGCCTCCAACTAATAAATTGCAAAAAAGAAACTGGAGCTCGAAACCTGAAGCGACGGTAGGTGACCAAGAAACTCAAGACCTTTCAACTGACCCAGGGAACCATGTCCGTACTATAGGGTATGGCCTTGATTGAAGGTTGGGAAGCTATCCAGACCTAGGAAATGGGAGTTTTGGCCTGGACCCTCTTTTTGTCCTTTCCGGAGGGCGGCCTAACGGCCGCGTTTGCCCAGAACCTGTCCGCCAAGGCGAACGGCCTTTGGGGTATCAGGTCTTCCCTAGCGAGAACGCCTTCACATCACGTGCGATCGGAAGGGACTATATATCCATCCCCAGGTGGTGACCCACTCACTGATAGGCCTAATTGAGCTCCTCTTCCCATGGCAAGCAGATTCCACAAGTGAGTGCGGGCTTCTTCTCATGTAGGTGAACATTTCATTGGTGTTTATGTCATCGCTCTAGAGAACCCGAATTCGAGACTCTCCAGCTCCATGCTGGTCAGATCCCTGATCTAAACCATCGCGCGAGGGCGGCGCCGATCTATGCGACGGCGGGGTACGTCTTCAAAAACTCCGCTGTGAGTTCATTTTATGTCCACTGCCTCTGTAGTGGCAGACTCTGATCTAACGTAACGCATGATATATAGCATGGCGCGTCGATAGCCCAACTAAAGTCCGTACTTCTTCGTGCCGGCCCGATCTTGCTTGGCGGTTGATATTGATGACGGTGCTCGCAGGACAATGGACCACATCTACTCTCGTCTCAGCAACCCTACGGTTGTATGTGTGCGAACCGTTATGTTTGCTCCTAACGCTGAAGGGATAACTTGCAGGCGGTGTTTGAGGACCGCATGACGGCCCTGGAGGGCGGTGTAAAGGCTGTCGCTGTTTCGTCTGGACAATCTGCACAGTTCCTGGCGATTCTGAACCTCGCGGGCGCTGGAGATAATATCGTCTCACCGTAAGTTGGAATACAATTTTTCGATCGTAAAGCGCTGTAAATGCTGATGATTCGAGTTTTTTGTCAGGTCTTTCTTGTATGGCGGAGTGGGTTGTTCTCGCTTTTGACAGGATACTGATGGGTTGATTTCCTCCTTTTGTTGTTAGACGTACAACCTGTTCAAAGTGACGTTCAAACTCATGGACATCAGGATAAATTGGGTGGTCGGAAACGAACTTGAGGCGTACGCAGCGGCCATTGATGAGAGGACCAAAGCTATCTTTGTGGAAACCATTTCGAATCCCAAGTTCACTTTGGTAAATATTCCAGCTATTGCCAAGGTTAGTTTTTCGTTTTGAATGGATATGTTACGGTTTTTCACCGATCTTACCCCAGATAGCCCACGATCATGGTATCCCCCTCATTGTCGACAACACATTCGGAATGGGAGGTACGTAAAGTCCTTGTTACAATAATTAGCCTACGAATTGAGACCCGTTGCAGGATATCTCATCAAGCCGATTTCCATGGGTGCCGATATCGTTGGTGCGGCCTGCTGTATCTATCTGAAAGAATGACTCAAGCAGCCATCCTTCTCAACAGTGTCTAGTGCTACAAAATGGCTCGGAGGGCACGGAAATACCATTGGTGGCGTCGTTATCGACTCTGGTCAGTCCAGCCTCTTTCGTATGCTCACTGAAGTGAATCAATCCCTGGTATCACGCAGGAAACTTTGACTGGACAGCATCAGACAAATATCCTGGGTTTACTACTCCAGCGCCGGCATACAATGGACTTTTGTTCTCTAAGACGTTTGGAAAACAGGCGTACGCCGTCAAATTAGCAGTTGAGGTACGTTTGGACGCTCGACAACGCTTTGCCTAAATAACATGTTCCACGTGTTATAGCTCCTCCGCGATCTCGGTCCGGCGATGAATCCCTTTGGAGCATTTTTGATCCTTCAAGGTGTCGAGACGCTCAGCCTGCGCGCACAGCGACATTGCGATAACGCGCTTGCGCTAGCCCAGTACGTCCTGTTCTCATCATCCCGACGTTGAAGGCCTGAAAGTGTCTAGATGGTTAGAAAAACACCCGTTCGTCAAATGGGTCTCGTACATTGGTTTACCCTCCCATGAATCACACGAGCTCGCGAAGAAGCTTCTCCGCCCGAACTGTTATGGCGGTATGTTGACGTTTGGTGTGCATGGCGACTTGAAGCGGGTTGCGAGGGTGGTTGATAATCTCAAATTGGCGTCTAACATGGCCAACTTTGGTGAGTGGATTTGGATTTTTGGTTAGGCCGCGCATAGTTCATGAGGGATTTGTGATGTTTAGGAGATGCGAAGACGCTTGTGGTGCACCCTGCGACTACGACGCAGTCCCAGTTGACACCGGAGGAGCAGGTCTTGTCTGGCGCGCCGCTCGACTTGATTCGGGTATGATTCGTGTCTTTTTACGTGTCTTGATCTGACTTAATTTCCTGCAAGGTGTCGGTTGGTCTTGAGCATATTTCTGATATTATTGCCGATTTTGAAGGGGCATTGAACATCGTCATGAACGAAGATCAGGTCCTGTTGAATTTGTAGTACAAGATATAGGGAGGATTCCTTGAAAATGCTATCGATGACAGGTATGTATAGATAGGAACAGTAGAGACGGCCAGCTTCCAAGCACAATCAAATACTTTCACTTTTTTATGACGTCGTCTTGGTTTTGCTAAGGACATCTACAACTTCGACATGGTCCTTCTCCCTTGCTAAGTCCAGCGCTGTCCTCCCTAGAGTATTTTTCAGCTGAGGATTGGCCTCGTGATCCAATAACAATTGAACAGCCTCCACTTGACCGTTCCGGGCGGCCTCATGCAACGCCGTCCCCAACCCCAGCTCTCGCTCTTGGTTGAGCATTTCCGGATAATCCGGGATCTCATTCACGTCGATCCCCTTGCCTAGAAGATGCTCTATCATATCCGCTCTTCCAGAATACGCCGCTGACTTGAGAGCATTCGTGTTCTTCAGCTTTGCGCCGTGGCGCAAGAGTTCGTCGACGACCTCAATGTCAGAGAAGCTAACTGCTTGGTCGAGGACGGAGTGCATGCTCGAGCCACGGTTGATGTTCGGATCGGCACCGTGATCGAGGAGGAAGGAGACGACGGGAGTGGGGCTTTCGAGGGCTAGTGTGAGGATGCCGCCGACGTGGCCGAGAGAGGAGTTGATGTCCCAACCAGAGTCGAGGATGACGCTGAGGACGGAAGTGCTGGAGGCGGCGGAGAGGGAGGGGGAGAAGGCGGCTTCGAGGGTGTCTGGGTCAATGTAGGCTCCGTTTTGGAGGAGGAAGGTGAGGGTGGAGGGGTGTCCGTGTTTGGCGGCGAGGGGGAGGAGGGATTGGAGGGGTGGTGGCCTGGCGGGGTGGCGGGATCTCCATTTTGAGGTGAGGGAACGGAGGACGCGGAGGTTGCCGGTCCGGGCGGCGGCTCTGAATGCTGTAGGGATGGTGAGGATGGCGGGGTCATGGCGGATGAGGACACTTGCCTATGGTTGCCATTGAAGTTGGAGGGGAGTAGTGCTGACCATCTTGTTTAAGTATGTCGGGGCTGGTGAGGCAGTTGGGTGGGCTGTGCCTGATCAAAGATGGATGGGACAAAGTGCAACGGGATGATCCCTCTGGCAACTACACTTTGTTTCCGCAGCTCCTCGATGCTCCGGGCTCAAGCTTGCTCAAGGACTGCCTTCTCTTGCTGAGAACATGGTCGCTGCACGCTAATCGCCGCCTTCTCCGGTCTCACAAGACAGCAACTTGCACCGACCACTGGATAAAATGAAGGGGAATCATTTGTTAGCAAGCGCGCCGCCAAGGTTTTGAAGCTAAAGTTTTACCATCCGTCCTATCGTATTTCAAGGAAGAGAGGAAGGGTATGTACTTATAGATCCTCCCGAACACCACATGGGGAAGGCCTTTCCTCATAATGTGGAACACCACTTCCCGCTTACAAGGACAGGCTTCGGCCTAAATTGACTCCAGCAATTGAACTAGGAGTAAAGCCTCAAGCAGGATATCTAAAGTAAAGGTCCACGGGGGCGACTCGTGCCACCGCCTATTGCCTATCATTTAATTGACAGGTTCTTATCACCGAACGACAATGTGCCTGCCAAGGAACCTGCATCGCATGGTCATGACGAGCCCATACAATCCGGGTTGCGTTTTCCAACTCTTTGTGCTCACATCAGCTGGCTATCCCGCATACTAGTTGCAAAGTTCTAGTGGACCTTCCGGGCGGATATTTCTCTTCCTCTCGTGCACTTACTTTGCCAATATGAAAATATCAATCACAAGTCTTGTCCTCTTCCCCCGGGGTTTACTCGTTGCTCCTTCGGCGCTGGCAGGACCCGTGACTGATGCCGACAATTCGATACAATGAGGTTATGGTCGAATGTGATTCCTGTTGCTGATTCAGACGTCTCAAGACCACACGAAACTTTTTACTCAACCCTGATTAGACTCCACTTCGACGTTCATATGATATTGTCTTCCTGATGCGCTACAGCCCGACCGTCTGCAATCAACTTCTATCATCGGTTGACCACGCGTCAATTCTAGACCACCCTTTGTCAAGGCGTATTCTTCGACACGACATTCGGGCGACAATATACAGATAGGCCTATCTTTCAATATGATCCATTGAGAGCGTACTTCCTGGAGCACATGAACCAATGTCCGTTGCATGTGTAAAGCCTTGGCCTTCCCAAAAAAATCAAAGTCTAGACTACTTTGTAGGGAGGTATAAAGGTCGTCGTCCAGTCTCTTCAGCCCTCAAGCTCTCGCCGAGTTTAGCTTGTTCCCCCCTCTCTCGTAGACCATAATGCGTTTCTTCACTGCTATCATCACCGCCGTTGCCCTTGCGCTTCCGGCGTTCGCCTCCCCCGTCGCCCCCCTCCATGATATCGACAAGTTCTCTGGAGCAACCACCGGCAAATACATCGTCAAGCTAAAGGACTCTGCATCTAAGGCCGCCATCCTGGCCAAAATCAACAAGGCAAGCGTTACGCATGACTGGGGCCTCATCAACGGTTTCGCAGGTATGCTGGCACGGTCTATGACCTCTCCATCTCCCCTTCGTCCTGCCTTTCATGATTTTTTGCTCACGAATCTTGTGTCAAGGGAACCTTGATGCCAAATCCCTCGAAACTCTCCGGGCCTCTCCCGAGGTGGAGTCCATCGAAGAGGATGGCATCATGAGCATCTTTGTCACTCAGTTTGTGCCTTTTCCCCGATTAATCAAGAATCCAGAACTCATTCGATTTCAGGACCAACGCCCCATGGGGTCTCGGGCGCATAAGCTCGACGACCAGCCTTGCTGGCCAGAGCGACAGGTTGGCTATAAGCATATATCTCCTCACTTGGTCAGCTCATCAAAGGGAAACAGCGCACTCACGTTCAGTTACACCTACGACGCCTCTGCTGGAGCAGGAGTTGATATCTACATCATCGGTATGTGATTCAACGCAGTTTCTGAGCTGTCCCTTTTTAACAAAATTGCCAGATACTGGTTGTCTGACCACACATGTATGTCTCTGAGTCTTTATTCAGGAACAGTAACCGTAAACGTTGCAAAAGGTCGACTTCGGTGGACGCGCTCAATTTCCAATATCATTCGGAGGTTACGCGTTAGTCTCTCCTCTCAGCCTCTCACTTGCATAACTCCTTATGCAACTGTGATAACAGTCTCCATGATGGAAATGGACATGGCACTCATGTCTCGTACGTCAACTCGACTCTGCATTTCTCCCGATCGAGTTCTAAACACCAATTCTCTCAGAGGTACCGCCGCCGGTAGCCAATTCGGTGTTGCCAAGGTGGGATACTAGAGCCCATCGTTGACAAGAGGCAACTGACCTGAATCCATAGTTGGCAAGCATAATCTGTATCAAGGTCCTGAGCGACGCCGGGTGAGTTACTTATCAGTCCATTCTCCATGTCGAGGTGGGAAACTCAACGTTACTATCTTACCGGTATTAGATCTGGCTCGGTCACCGACATGTAAAGAACTATTCTGATGGCATTTGTTCTTCCTGGCTGATTGGGCACCAGTATCTCCGCCTTGAACTATGTTGGACAACAAGCGGCTGCATCCGGTCGTCCTTCGATCGCGTCCATGTCGCTCGGCGGTGGTGCATCTACCTCATTGGACAACGCCGTCAACAACGTACATAAATCAGCTCGCGAACTCATTTCATCTCTGATCGTGCCTTCTTTCCCCAGCTCTCGGCCCAGGGCGTCCACGTTGTGGTCTGCATCCCTCCACACCCTTCTCTTTCGATCGACACTCACTTTTTACTCGCCCTCGTTACAGGTAGCCGCAGGAAACTCCAACACCGACGCTCGCAACACCTCCCCCGCCCGTGCTTCCGGTGCCGTAACTGTCGGCGCCTCCACCATCCTCGACGCGAGAGCTTCCTTCTCCAACTTTGGTTCCGTCGTCGACATCTTCGCTCCCGGCCTCAACGTCATCAGCGACTGGATCCGCAGCAACACTGATACTAATGAGATCTCGGGCACTTCCATGGTGAAACTCATCCTCTCACTCGTCATCCCGACCGAGACCGATGAACACGATTTTTTTCAAGGCTACCCCGCATGTCACTGGTCTCATCGCCTACCTGATCGCAAAGGAGGGTAACCTCTCCACCTCCGCGATGAGGTCCAAGATCCAGACTCTGTCTCTCAAGGGCGTCCTTTCTGGGATTCGTGCGTTGCCTTTCTTCCTGTTGAAGCCACCGGCATTCTCATGCGGTTGTGTTATCCTTAGCCGCCGGCACCATCAACGACCTGGCACACAATGATTAGGATACTGAACGGTAGAATTTGTAGATTTGTATTATTAACTGGAGATGAGTTACTGTATCATGATCGGGAATATAAACCGTTTTGCTACTTCATTTGGACACATTCCCTAACCGACCGGCGACAGGAGGGTACTGCCAAGTTCAGAACCTTCACTTATTTGATGATCTCTTCAAATCAGACGGCGTACATGTTGGGTGACGAGGTCGTATGGCACGCCGAACGACGGCGTACATGACGAAGGCTGGTAGGTAAAACATAATGTATCTATGTATCTCAGGCTAGGACGCGAGTGTGCGAGGGAATAGGTTGTATAATGGCCTGCATGTCCCCCGCCTTATTATATTCATTTAAGACTCTGGATACTGGATTGTGAGGCCTACGAGAATTTCTTGCCGATTTGCCACAGTACACTCAAAAGCCAGTCCTCAGCATAGTCTCCAAGCGCAACGAAATGCTTTCACTTTTGATGACGTCGTCTCGGTCTTGCTAAGGATCTCTACAACTTCGACATGGTCCTTCTCCTTTGCCAAGTCCAGCGCTGTCCTCCCTAGAGTAATTTTCAGCTGAGAATTGGCTTCGTGATCTAATAACAATTGCACAGCCTCCACTTGGCCGTTCCGGGCGGCCTCATGCAACTCCGTCTCGACCCCCAGCTCTCGCTCTTGATTGAGCATTTCCGGATAATCTGGGATTTCGATCGTTCTTCCAGGATACGCCGCCGACTTCATGCAACGCCGTCCCCAACCCCAGCTCTCGCTCTTGGTTGAGCATTTCCGGATAATCCGGGATCTCATTCACGTCGATCCCCTTGCCTAGAAGATGCTCTATCATATCCGCTCTTCCAGGATACGCCGCCGACTTGAGGGCATTCGTGTTCTTCAGCTTCGCGCCATGGCACAAGAGTTCATCGACAGCCTCAATGTCAGAGAAGCTGACTGCTTGGTCGAGGACGGAGTGCATGCTCGAGCCACGGTTGATGTTTGGGTCGGGACCGTGATCGAGGAGGAAGGAGACGACGGGAGTGGGGCTTTCGAGGGCTAGGGTGAGTATCCCGCCCACGTGGCCAAGGGAGGAGTTGATGTCTCAGCCAGGGTCGAGGGTGATGCTGAGGACGGAAGTGCTGGAAGCGGCGGAGAGGGAGAAGGCGGCTGTGAGGGTGTGTTCAATGTAGGCCCCGTTTTAGAGGAGGAAGGTGAGAGTGGAGGGGTGTCCGTTTTTGGCGGCGAGGGGGAGGAGGGGGGTGGCGGGATCCCCATTTTGAGGTGAGGGAACGGAGGACGCGGAGGTTGCCTGTCCAGGCGGCGGCTCTGAATGCTATAGGGATAGTGAGGATGGCGGGGTCATGGCGGATGAGGACACTTGCCTATGGTTGCCATTGAGGTTGATGGGGAGTGGCGTTGACCATCTTGTTTACGTCGGGGCTGGCGAGGCAGTTGAGGCTGTTCCTGATCAAACTTTGTTTCCGCAACGTCTCGTTGCTCAGCGCTCAAGGAACGAGGCTCTTCAACATCAACATGGGCGTGCCCACTAAATCGCCCCCTTCCCCGGTCCACAGGGCAGCAACTTGCACCGACCACAGGGTAAAATGAAGGGGAATCATTTGTTAGCACTCCAAAGTCAGTCACTCTACCTGGCCTGACCGCAATCAACCATTCTCTCCGACAACGGTAGTGTATGTGTTACTGGTTCCATATTACCTGCAGGTCATGAGCCGCGACATATCACCGACCGATCTGAACGAACATGTGGTGGAACCTTTTTGAAGCTAAAGTTATACCGTCCGTCACAGTCCTGTCGCATTTCAAGGAAGAAAGGAAGGGTATGTATCATAGATCCCGCTGAACGCCACAGGGGTGATTTTACGAGGGCCTTTCCGCATAATGTGGAAACCTACTCAGTTCTCGCTTACAAGGACAGGTGTCGGCCTGAATTGTCCCCAAGCAATTGATCTAGCAGTGGACCCTCAAGCAGGATCTGAGGCAAGTATTCATGGGGGCGACTCATGATGGCTCGTGCCACAGCGTATTGCTTATGATCAAAAAATTTTAATTAACAGGTCCTTATCACCGAACGACAATGTGCCTGCCAAGATACCTGGATTGCAGGGTCATGACGAGTCCGTACGATCCGGGTGGCGTTTTCCAACTCTTTGTGCCCACATCAGTGGCCCATTGACATCGTGCGGCAGGCCTGGCTTTCCGGATGAATATTTCTCCTCTCGTGCCTACTTTGCCAATATGAAAATATCACAACTCTTGTCCTCTTCTCCCGGGGTTTACTCGTTGCTCCTTCTATTAGGACCGCGCTGGCGGGCCCGCGGCTGATCTCGACAATTCGATACAATGAGCGCCTTATTTGTTTTGGTCGAATGTGATTCTGGACGGAAGCTGCTGCTGATTCAGAAGTATTAAGACCATATGAAATTTTCTACTCGACCCCCACTGCGACGTTCTATGACATTGCTACAGCCCGACCGTCTGCAATCAACTTCTATCACCGGTTGACCACGTGTCAATTTTGGACCATCCTTTGTCACGGCGTGTTCCTCAACGCGACATTCGGGCGACAATATACAGATAAGCCATCATCCAATATGATCCATTGAGAGCGTACTTCCTGGAGCATGTCCGGGGCATGTGTGAACCCTTGGCCTTCCCAAACAATCAAAGTCTGGACTACTTTGTAGGGAAGTATAAAGGTCGTCGTCCAGTCTCTTCAGCCCTCAAGCTCTCGTCGAGTTCAGCTTGTTCCCCCCTCTGTTGTAGATCACAATGCGCTTCTTTACTGCTATCTTCACTGCCGTTGCCCTTGCGTTTCCGACGTTCGCCTCCCCCGTCGGCCCCCTCCATGACATCAACAAGTTCCCCGGCGCAACCACCGGCAACTACATCGTCAAAGTAAAGGACACCGCATCCAAGTCCGACGTCCTGGCCAAAATCAATAAGGCAAGCGTTACGCATGACTGGGCCGTCATCAACGGTTTCGCAGGTATGCGAGCACGGTCTATGCCTTTCTCCTCCTCGCCCTGCCTTCCATGATTTTTTGCTCACGAATCTTGTGTCAAGGGAAACTTGATGCCAAATCCCTCGAAACTCTCCGGGCCTCTCCCGAGGTGGAGTCCATCGAAGAGGATGGCATTATGAACATCTTTGTCACTCAGTTTGTGCCTTTTCCCCGATTAATTAAGAATCCAGAACTCATTGGAGTTCAGGACCAACGCCCCATGGGGTCTCGGGCGCATAAGCTCGAAGACCAGCCTTGCTGGCCAGAGCGACAGGTTGGCTATAGTCATATATCTCCTCACCTGGTCAGCTCATCAAAGGGAAACAGTGCACTCACCTTCAGGTATACCTACGCCTCTTCTGCTGGAGCAGGGGTTGATATCTACGTCGTTGGTATGTGATTCGATGCGCTTCTGAGCTGTCCTTTTTTAACAAAATTGCCAGATACTGGTTGTCTGACCACACATGTATGTCTCTGAGTCTTTATTCAGGAACAGTAACCGTAAACGTTACAAAAGACCCAATTCGGTGGACGCGCCCGATTTCCAGTATCATTCGGAGGTTACGCGTTAGTCTCTCCTCTCAATCTCTTTCTCTCTTGGACAACTCCTTACGCAACTGTGATAACAGTCTCCATGATGGAAATGGACATGGCACTCATGTCTCGTACGTCAACTCGACTTCGCATTTCTCCCGATCGAGTTTTAAATACCAACCCTCAGAGCTACCGCCGCCGGTAGACGATTCGGTGTTGCCAAGGTGGGATACTAGAGCCCATCGTTGACAAGAGGCAACTGACCTGAATCCATAGGCAGCAAGGATAATCTGTATCAAGGTCCTGAGCGACGCCGGGTGAGTTACCAGTCCACTCTCCATGTCGAGGTGAGAAACTCAACGTTACTCTCCATCGGTTTCAGGTCTGGCTCGGTTGCCGACATGTAAAGAATTATCCTGATGGTATTTGTTCCTCCTGGCTGATTGGGCACCAGCATCTCGGGCTTGAACTACGTTTCACGACATGCGGCTGCATCCCATCGTCCTTCGATTGTGAACATGTCGCTCGGTGGTGGTGCATCTACTTCACTGGACAACGCCGTCAACAGGGTACATAAATCCGTTCTCGAACTTATATTTCACCTCTGATCGTGTCTCCTTTCCCCAGCTCTCGTCCCGGGGTATCCACGTCGTGGTATTCATTTCTGCATCCCCATCTCTTTCGATCGATATTCACTTTTCATTCGCGCTCGTAACAGGTAGCCGCAGGAAACAACCACACCGACGCCCGCAACACCTCTCCCGCCCGTGCTTCCGGTGCCGTGACTGTCGGCGCCTCCACCATCCTCGACGCGAGAGCTTCCTTCTCCAACTTTGGTTCCGTCGTCGACATCTTCGCTCCCGGCCTCAACGTCATCAGCGCTTGGATCCGCAGCAACACCGACACCAACAAGATCTCGGGCACTTCCATGGTGAACTTGAACTCATCCTCACTCGTTCTTCGGACCGAGCCTGACGAATACAATTTTTTAAGGCTACCCCGCACGTCTCTGGTCTCATTGCCTACTTAATCGCGAAGGAGGGTAACCTTTCCACCGCCGCGATGAGGTCTAAGATCAAGAGGCTGTCCCTCAAGAAGGTCCTTTCTGGGATTCGTACGTCGCCTTTCTTCCTGTTGAAGCAACCGGCATTCTCATGTGGTTGTGTTATCCTTAGCCGCCGGCACCATCAACGATCTGGCACACAATGATTAGGATAATGCAGAGTTTGTAGTTTTGTATTGTAAAGTGGCGATGAGTTTATTACGATTCGGATGTATCATGATCAGGAATATGGACTGTTGTACTACTTCAGTTGGACACGTTCCCTATCCGACCGGCGGCAGGAGGGTTCTGCAAAGTGCAGAACTTTAACTTATTCGATGATCTCTTCCACTCAGACGGCGTACATGTTGGGTGACGAGGTCGTATGGCAAGCCGAACGACGGCTACGGTAAACGACGAACGCTGGTAGGTAAAACGTTATCGTTGGTGATACACTCTATCATATGTATGACAGGCCGCTTTGTTCTTGTTCGGGACCTATCAAGCATCCGCAATTGCAATGCCATCCTCCATCTCCGTAGTCCCTTGTGTCATATAGGATATTACTGCCATAGGTTCTGATGGCGGATACGCCATATCCGCCAAGACGATATCCGTCATATAGGATGTATCCCTGTCTGCTCGGTCTGCTCCTCGGTCTGCTTCGTCTGCTCGGTCCGCTCTGTCTGCTCTGCCTCCTCCATCTCCTTCGTCCCTTCCGCCTTCCTCGCGTAAACGACGTATGTCGTGAAGGGCACAATTTACGCATGGGAGACATTTACAATAGCCTCCACAAGTACCAACTACTTAGCACCACTTAGGTGAAATGATCAATCGGACACGCAAGTTATGACCCACCAGTGCCGTCAGCGCACTAGAGAGATGCCATTGATGTCAGAATCTGTTCCTGTGGCAGTCCACTTGGAATCCCACGGCCGAATGTCCAACAATGTCATTGATCGCGTCGGAAGCTCTCCCAGGAACCCTGTGGCTTGTCCCCGTCGACGCCGGTGGCGGTGGCTCGCTTGGAATACTGTATGGTACGGGAATCAGGAACGGTGTTCCCATATGCGCAAAATCTGATGGGGAATGCAGATTTGGCATTGTTACGGCAACAGAACAAGACAGCTCCTCAACACATCAAGACAGGTCCCGTTTCTGATGTTGGACATCAACAAAAAGGAGGTCACTTATATAGATATTTATGGGACCTCTGCCATGTATGGGTCAAAATGTGACCATATATTCTCCCAAAACAACAAATTTGCACACAAATATGTCCATACATGGTAGAACCTGGCAATGTAAGTGGTTGACCTTTTTGCTGATGCCGACTTTGATAAACGAGATCCGGCACCTGTTGATTGATGGGCCCTGGATCGGGCTATCAATTCCGTGCCCTCGCCGTTTCGCAGTGCCAGCTCAACATACATACATGATATGTCTGAGTCAGGCTCCTAAACCATCCTCTCTTGCTCGTATGAGGGCTTCATCTCATCGACCACCTCGATGTTAGATTAGATAGAGCCAAACAAAGGCCAAATATTGTACAAACAAATAGAACTGAGCCCTCAAACTCGCTGTAGAGAGGCTGGCGAAAGTTGGTTCAGGGTCTCAGGGCCGTCACAAAAAACCTCTGAATTTGGGCATCCAGAAATTTATATTTTGGTGTATTTACTTCACATTTTTCAGGGCGTTCGGTAAGCCCCAATCACCCAGCGAGTAACACCCTCGATTTGGTTGCGTAACGGTCCTCGGGCATGTCTTCATCATCCAGATCTTCGAATTCAGTGTCTTCGTCTAGGTCCTTGTGGCTGTCTGATTTATTTCGATCTCCGCCTCTTTCCCTCTGTCTTTGTCCTTGCTTCAATGCATTTGAACGGGTGCGACGATAGTAATTTGATCGTTTATCTGCATTGAGAAGCATATCCAGTAATTTCCATGTATTCGGCGTGAGCTGTTGCATGATTTGGCCAATCTTATCGATCGCCAAATCCTGAATCTTTTCCAGCGATATCTCGGCTGCTTTGATCTGGAGGCTGGACTTGTCTTTTACAAGAGTTTGTATCTCGTCTGAACACTCATCTGCAATAAATTTGCTAGCCCAACTGCAGACAACCTCGGTGCACTCGGGATTTTTGAGTGCCTCATCCATTATGCCATCGAAGCCATCTGCTATTAATTGGACCTCAGCAACAACATCTGGCTCTCGACATTGAAGAAGACTAATAATGAAGTCTGAGGCTGATGATCCACATTTCCGCAAATCTTGCAAAATGTCGCGAAGTATTGGCAGGGGAAGAGGCATCGATGATGAGACGGGTGGCATTGGCGCGCGACGTGTCTTCTGCGCTATCGTCACGCAACCAAATCGAGGGTGTTACTCGCTGGGTGATTGGGGCTTACCGAACGCCCTGAAAAATGTGAAGTAAATACACCAAAATATAAATTTCTGGATGCCCAAATTCAGAGGTTTTTTGTGACGGCCCTGAGACCCTGAACCAACTTTCGCCAGCCTCTCTACAGCGAGTTTGAGGGCTCAGTTCTATTTGTTTGTACAATATTTGGCCTTTGTTTGGCTCTATCTAATCTAACATCGAGGTGGCCGATGAGATGAAGCCCTCATACGAGCTGTTGAAAGACAAATATCCGAGACACATATGTGAGGTCATCACATGACGTATCACATGACACCGGTATATTGTTACATACTGATGATGCTGTATATAGATTAGATTACTATCATTACTATATCTAGATACATTGGGCATATATAAGGGTGCTCAGTTCACCTCAGCAATATAACTTGCTTCCCCATGAGTTATCCCCATAGTCTACTTCTAAGTACCCTCTACAACCAGGTGTTATGGAACAGCCTCTTGTCTTGTCTCATCTCATCTTATCAATCATGCCTCTCCCATCTTATCAAATGAACTATCCAACACTTATCTGATTTCAGTTTGGTTGTTATGGAATAGCTCTTTATTTAATCTTTTACATTTTATCATTGTTTAGTCTTGTGGACATTATTATAAGGTTTGACAGTTGCTTGGCATTACTCCACACTGCTGACTCAATGCCAAGCCATTACTTCATACTGCTT